>OBLI01002642.1_pt1 | contig 14871 bp, 11 predicted proteins | sample 1519701 | NCBI WGS metagenome assembly OBLI01 (sample SAMEA3663005, study PRJEB22513) | pig gut metagenome | biome: pig gut; feature: pig-associated habitat; material: faeces | place: France | collected 2012 | reverse complement strand
GTCCGTATGTACCAGTTCGTGTGGTTTGGGAAGCAGTTCGTCCGATTGGGCTTGCATGGACAGGGGCATGGCCATGCAGACACAGAGAGCCAAGCCAGAAGTAAGAGAAGCGATTTGGTTCATGGATAGCCAGGTTATTAGTTTGAGATGTTGCAAAAGTATAAAAAAACATTTATCCGCTATTCTTTTGCCGGCTTTTCGCACGTTCGGCTCCTCGATTTGTGCCTTCGGCTTGCCCCTTCGGATTTCCGATGCTGCATTTTGTAGGAACACCGGCCGGTGGTACATAGCATTTTGGGCGGCCTATGGATTTCCGGCTCCTTTGTGAAAATGAAAAGAACGGCGTTGCATCATGCCTTTTGCCGCGCAGCGTGGGATTTTGCAGCAGTTTTTCAGATTTGATAAGAATTTGCCCTACCTTTGTCCACGTCAAACACCGGACCGACTGTTGTTGGCCGGCATCTCTTTGTACTGCCATGAAACATATCCTATATATAATAGGCGTACTCTGCTGCATAGTTGCCACCGCTTCGGCACAGACCGTGAGCGAAGCTGACGCAAGAAGCAAAGCACAGGCTTGGTTTGTGCAACATGACGCGCCAACCGCGACTTTGACCCTTCGAGGACATCTGCGCCTGTGTCGCGAAACACCCCGCGCCTTTTTGTTTGCCCAAGGTAGCCGTTTTGTGCTGATAGCCTCTTCCGAAACAGAACCTGAGGTGCTGGGCTACGGAACTGTGGCGGACAGCGAAAACCTGCCGCCCCCCTTGGAAGCCATGCTTGGGCATTCTGCCGCAGGCCGTGCGGTCTATCCGCCGCCGGGCAGCAGTTGGAAGGCCGTGCAACCGTTGCTGACCACCGTACGTCATCAGAAAGCACCCTACAACAACGCTTGTCCCTATTACCTCCACTCCGACGGCACACTCAGCACTACGCGCTGCGTGGTGGGCTGCGTGGCTACGGCAATGGAGCAGATACTGACCTACTACCGCCGCGAGTATGTGCTGCAAGATACCCTGCACGGCTGGTGCAGCGAGCATTACGACATCCCCGACGTGTTGCCCGGCGAAAGGGTCGATACTCGTTTGGTGCTGGACGATTATGACAACGTTCCGGCTACGGCGGAGGAAATAGATGCCGTGGCGCGACTGTCATACTGGTTGGGCGTGGCCTGCCGGATGAACTGGGGAGTGGGCGAGAGCGGTGCGTCTACTGTGCGGTTAGTAGAACCGCTGCAAAGGGCGTTCGGCTTGAAGTATGTGCATTACCTCGATAGTTATCAATATGCCCCGGCGGCCTATTGGAACTATATTGCAGCAGAAATTATGCAGGGGCGGCCGGTGTACTATGCCGGGTCGATTATGCGCACCGGGGGACATGCCTTTGTGCTGGACGGATTGGACGACAAGGGGATGTTCCATGTAAACTGGGGCTATGGCGGCGACTTCGACGGTTATTTCCGCTTGGACGTGCTGGCACATTTCCAGCCCGAGGACGAGCGTTGGGATGAGTTTGTGGAGAATGGCTTTTTCTGCAACCAGGAGGCCATTGCCGTATGTCCCGATTCCGTGCCCGGCATCTGCCCGCCCGACACGCTGGAGCGCACGGGGCGCGAAATCCGGGTGCTCGGCGCATGGACCATGCAGCAGCCCGTTATGGGATGCCATACGCAGCTGATGCTCGACGTTCGCAACGAAAGCGATCAGGCACTCACCACACCGTTTGCCCTGGTGCTGGGGTCTGAAACCGACACGGCGCGCTATGAACAGGGCGACTGGCTGGCTTTTACAGGACGCACGCTCGAAGCCGGCGAACGCGACACGCTGAGCGTTCACCTGCAGTTCAAACGGAGCGGACGGCTGTGGCTTTACATCACCCCCGACGGCGTGCTGACGCTCGACAGTCTGCAGCTTGACATTGCCCAGGGAGGAACAGCGGCGATTGAAACCGGCGAGCCGCAGGTGGAATTTCCCGCCACAGGCACGGCACGCCTGCTGATACCTTTGTCCAATCCTTCGGCCACGGACCGCGCCGCACAGAGCTTTGAGTATGACCTGCTTGACGTGGCCTCCTGCGACAGTTGCATCAAGCAACATTGGATTTACCTGGAGCCGGCTGCCACCGTGACCGATACGGTGCAATTCACTTCGCTCGTTCCCGGCCGCCACTACAAGCTGAGGGTGCGCCGCCGCTGGCCCATCGTGCAAACCCTCGACTTCACGATGCCCGTGCCCGAAGGCATTGACGATGCCCGGCTGCCCGATGAGGCTTTGCCCGAAGCGTGGTATACGTTGGAAGGCCGGCGCATCCGTCGTCCCCTTGCCCCCGGCGTGTACCTGAAAAGGGTGGGGCTGCGGACAGAGAAAATTATCATTACCCGGAATTAAAACCATCATGTTACATAAAGTTTTTCTCAAAACCTGCTTACTGACAACGGGCGAGAACGGCGCAGACGAAATCCGTTCGGAATGCTACGGCGCTTGTATCACCGAGGGCAACGACGTGATGTTGCGCTACGCTGAGCCGGACAACGACGGCACGGCGCACCTGCTGATTACGGACGGACTGGCCGACCTAAAACGGCAGGGCAACACGCGTTCCCGCTTGACCTTTATCGAAGGCAAATTGCAACCGTGTTTCTATGCCACTTCTGTTGGCACGTTGGACCTCAGCATCTTTACCCATTCCTTCAGCTTCGAGCCCACTCCGCAAGGCGGCACGTTTGAAGTTCGCTATACGGTGCTGGTGGGCGGAGCGCAGGTTTCGGACAATGTGCTGCGGATAGTTTATAGCTTTCGATAGATAGCGATAGATTTTGATAAATAGCTATAGTTTCCCATAGTCTTCCATAGCTATCCATAGTTCCTTTTAGCCCCTCAAAATCCTAAACTCATGCTTTCTCAATTTCTCCAGAACAACGAGGAGCGTTTCCTCGAAGAACTTTTTTCCCTGCTCCGCATCCCGAGTATCAGCGCGGAGCCTGAACACCACGCCGACTGCCTGCGCTGTGCCGAACGGTGGCGCGAACTGTTGTTAGCAGCCGGTGCAGACCACGCAGAAGTAATGCCTTCGCAGGGCAATCCGCTGGTCTTTGCCGAAAAGAAAGTAGACGATGCCGCACCCACCGTGCTGGTCTATGGCCACTACGACGTGATGCCCGTGGCACCGCTCGACAAGTGGAACTCTCAGCCTTTTGAACCCGAAGTGCGCGACGGACGCATCTATGCACGCGGTGCTGACGACGACAAAGGACAGAGCTTCGTGCAGCTCAAAGCCTTTGAATACTTGGTGGCGCACGGCCTGCTGCGCCACAACGTGAAGTTCATCCTGGAAGGGGAAGAGGAAATCGGCTCTCCCTCGCTCAACGCCTTCTTGGAACAACACCGTGAACTGCTCCGTAGCGACATCATCTTGGTGAGCGACACCTCCATGCTGGCAGCCGACCTGCCCTCCTTGACCACGGGGCTGCGCGGACTGGCCTACTGGGAAATAGAGGTTACAGGCCCCAACCGCGACCTCCACTCCGGCCACTTCGGCGGAGCTGTGGCCAATCCTGTCAACGTGCTGTGCGAGATGCTGGCCAAGGTGGTCGACGGGCAGGGACGCATCACCATCCCCCATTTCTACGACGATGTGGAGGAGCTTCCGGCCGAAGAGCGCGCCATGATAGCCTCCATACCCTTTGATGAGGAACGCTACAAGCAGGCCATCGGTGTGGACGAGCTGCGCGGCGAGGCCGGCTATTCCACCATCGAACGCAATGCTTGCCGTCCCTCGTTCGACATCTGCGGCATTTGGGGCGGACATACCGGCCAAGGCTCCAAAACCGTGCTGCCCTCCAAGGCATTCGCCAAGGTGTCGTGCCGCTTGGTGCCCCATCAGCAGCATGAAGTCATCTCGCGACTGTTCATTGACTATATCCAGAGCATCGCCCCACGTTGCGTAAAGGTGGAAGTGCGTCCCATGCACGGCGGCGAAGGCTATGTGTGCCCCATCAACCTGCCGGCTTATCAGGCTGCCGAGGCCGGATTTGCGGAAGCTTTCGGCAAACGCCCCTTGGCGGTGCGCCGGGGTGGCAGCATCCCCATCATCAGCGACTTCGAGCGCGTGTTGGGCGTGAAGACCATCCTCATGGGCTTTGGATTGGAGAGCAACGCCATCCACTCGCCCAACGAGAACTTCCCCCTCGATATGCTCCGCAAAGGCATTCGCGCCGTAGTGGGCTTCCATCAGCACTTTTCCAAAGCGTAGCCCGTGGGTAAAGCTTGGCTACACATTAAATATATAAAGCAAACTACTTTTGACCATGAAACCATTCTTGTCGCTCCTCGCCGCCCTGTGCCTGCCGGTAGCATTGTCGGCACAGACCCGGATGTCGTGGATTTCGACCGACATCCACGTGTCGCAACACGCCTCGGAACCAACTGCACTTACCGCCGACACCATGCTTATTGCCTGGCGCGGCGAGCGGGCCTCCATGCAGGCACTAATCTATGCCCCTGAAACCACAGGCTCCTTGCAGCTACGCCTCACGGAGTGGAAAAACGGTGGCAACAAAGTGCCTGCCGCACAGGGTTTGGCGCATTTCGTGGACTACGTCACGACGGACAACTTCCAGTATTGCGGCTACCACCCCACGCACCTCACGCCGTATCAGGTGCCCGACTTGCTTTCCAACGCTAATACGCATAGCATCGGAGCGCGGCAGACGCAGCCCGTGTGGTGTACCTTTGAAGTACCCCGAAGCGCGAAGCCCGGCGTGTACAAGTTGAGGCTCGAACTGCTCGATTCCGCCGCACAGTGCGTGGTGGGCAAACTCAATCTGTCGCTCAAAGTACTGAACCGCACACTGCCAACGCCGCAGGAACAGGCTTTCCACGTAGACTTCTGGCAACAGCCTTACGCCGTGGCGCGCCACTGTGGGGTGGAGCGGTGGAGCGATGCCCACTTTGAGGCACTTAAACCTTATTTGCAACTCCTGGCCCGTTCGGGACAAAAAGTAATCTCCACCATCCTCTTCTATGAGCCTTGGGGCGACCAGAGCTACGACAAGTTCGACCCCATGGTGCGCACGGTGAAGAAGGCCGACGGTTCGTGGAGCTATGACTACACCGTTTTCGACCGCTACGTGCAGCTCTGCATGGACTGCGGTATTTCCAAACAAATCAGCTGTTACTCCATGGTGCCGTGGGACATGAGTTTCCGTTATTACGACGAGAAGCTGGCACGCGAGGTGGACCTGAAAACCACTACTTCCTCAGCCGAATACAAGGAACTCTGGACTGCCTTCCTCAAAGACTTTGCCGCACATCTCCAGCAAAAAGGGTGGTTCGATAAAACCTGTATCGCCATGGACGAACGCGGCCTGGCCAATATGCTTGACGCTTACCGCGTGGTACAGGAGGCGGTGCCGGGAATGAAAATGGCGCTGGCGGGAAACTACCACGCCGAACTGGTGGACAAGTTGCACGATTACTGCATCGCTTTCGGTCAGGACTTCAGTGCGGAAGAACTTGCCGCACGCCAAAAGCAGGGCCGCGTTTCCACCACCTATACCTGTTGCAGCAACACCCATCCCAATCTCTTCAGCAACAGTCTGCCGGCTGAGGCAGCCTTCTTGTCGCTGTACTGCATTGCCAATCATTTTGAGGGCTACCTGCACTGGTCGTGGATGAACTGGGACGACAAGTCGCTCACCGACAGCCGTTATCGTCTGTTCGCGCCGGGCGACACATATCTGGTTTATCCCGGTCCGCAATCTTCCGTGCGCTACGAACGCTTCATCGAGGGCGTGGCCTTGGCCGAGAAAGTGCGCCTCGTGCGTCAGGAGTACGCCTCTTCTGCCTCTGCCGCTTCGTTGGAACGCCTGGATCAGCTCCTCCAACGCTGTGAGCCGGAGGAATACCCCGAGGGCGAAACCGCTGCCACATTGGTCAACGCCATACGCCGCGAGGTGAACGCCGACTAAGTCCGGATGTAAGAAAACACGTATTTACCTTCCCTCTTTGAGTATGCACTTATAGGTTCTGAAACTTTATTATACTCAGATAAAAAATCAGCGGCTTTTCGTTCCCTCGAAAAGCCGCTCTTCTATGTGTAAGACCCGTATTCAGCGCAAAAGTAGCTTATTTATTGGTATTTGTACACATTTCAGTGCAAAAAGTGTTGAACATACTGCGCTTTTTCGTCATTTGTTTCACAAAATCGTCCTTGTTCATTGCCCCTGTTGGCTGATTTTCAGGTGTTTTACAAGTATTTAAGGTCTTACACATAGAAGACCCGCAAGTAAAACGCCTGATATTCAGGTATTTGGAGAGAAGAACTTTTTAGAAATCTCTACATAAATAACGCCATGTTTGTTGCTATCTCCATCCGGCCAAATTCCTTGGTCGCACACGGCAACATAAAATAGGCGGGGGCACTATGGCACTGGACAGTACGGTACCTCCTTCTATCGTCGGCAAGGACCACATTGTGGACTTTCCTAAGGACACCGCAGACACCGAGGTTGGCATTGCGCCGGGTTCGGGTATAGAGAAAATATCCTTTTACAGCGTAGACTCCCTTCCCTCTGTACTCGAAAGGTCCTCCACGTGGAGTTACCTTTTCCTGCACAACATGAAAGTGGGTAAGTTCGAGGCAACCGTTCGTTCCGATCCCGATTTTATTGCCCAGGGCTTCCAGTGTTTTGTTCACCGCAGCGTGGTATACCGTTCGCGTGCCAACGGCCGTGGGGTGGAGCGCACGGAACGCCCCAGCGTGAGCGGTCTTGTGTTCCTTCAGGGCCGTGCGCGTGCCTTGCAACGCTATCTTGATGAGCATTTCCGTCCTTACCATTTGGTCAACGACCGTTCCACCCATCGCCCCGCCGTTATCCCCGACTCGCAAATGCAGCCCTTTCGCCGCGTGTTGGAAGAAGACCCTACGCGCATTCGCATCTTAGAGAAGCCAGCCGGCCACTATGCCGAGGGTCGTGTGCGTCTGCGTGTGCTAACCGGTATTCTGGCGGGCCAGGAAGGCTATCTCATCCGCATAGCCCGCGACCGCAAACTGGTCATCGACTTCGGCGGTCTGGCTGTAGCCATCGGCGGTGTGCATGGTGAACAGTTTGAAGAAATCCAAAGTCTTCACCACAACCGACCCTGATAGCTTTTGGTATTAGTTTTGGGATTTTATGTGGAATAAGGTTATGAATTTAGTGTTTGAGCGGATTGTGCAAACGCATAATGGTAATTTATAACCTTATAACCTCATCTCTTATAATCTCATTTCCTCATAACCTCACAACCCAGCGAGCGAAGCGACTCTAACCTCATCTATTACAACCATAACGCCAGTAATAGTCCTGGTTTTAGATAAATCCTCCACATGTCCGTTCCCGGTTTCTTCTCCTATGCGCAAAGCACCATCGAAATGCTCCGTGAAAAAGGGCGTTACGATGCTGCTGTCAAGCGGGGCAGTCTGCTCCGCAGCTTCCGTCGCTATCTGGGCGAAGCCGACGAGCTTCCCTTCTCCGCCCTCGACGCCCGGCTCATGCAGGACTATCAGTCGTGGCTGAAAAGCCGGCAGCTCAGCTACAACTCCGTGAGCCACTACATGCGGGGCGTGAAGAGCATCTACGAACAAGCCGTTTCCCACGGCCTCACTCCCGACAACAATCCCTTCGCCGGCGTCCAGCTCAGCCACCGTGCCGTCAAGAAGTCGCGTGGCCTCACGCTCGATGAGTTCCGCCGCCTCAGCCGGCTGGACCTGAGCCTTCGGCGTCGCAACGTGCAGCTTGCGCGCGACCTCTTCGTCTTCAGCGTCCATGCCCACGGCATGAGCGGTCGCGACCTCCTGTTCCTTCCCTCGGATGCCGTCAGCGCCGGTCGCCTGACGTATCTCGACAGTCCCAGCGGTCGCCACGTGTCAGTGGCCTGGACTTCCCCTCTCACCGACATAGCCGCCCGTTACCGCGAGGCCGGCACCCCATATCTCTTTCCCCTCATCACGAGTACGGATGCCGAAGAGCAATGGCGTCAACACGTCGTTTCGCTCATGCGCCTTAACCGCAACCTGCACACCGTGGGTCGTCTGCTCGACCTTCCCCTCACGCTCAACATGACCGTGGCGCGCCACACATGGCCCTCCATCCTGCAAGACATCAGTTTGGGAAACCTTCTCTGAGGCTGTTTCCCTTCCTCCCGCCCCTTTGGGGACCATACGCCTCGGGTGTGATAACAAGTCCGGGAGTTGGAAAAACAACTCGGCGAGTAGGATTTTCAACTCGGCGAATAGAAAATTCAAGTCCAGGAGTTGAAAAAACAAATCGGCGATGAGAAATCAGCTCTTCCACACTTGCCAAATGGCCCTATATATACGTAAATTTTTCCCTCAAAAAAGCCTTCACCCCTTCACAGAACGTCGTAAAACTGCTGAAAATCACTGCAAAACACTGTGAATACTTGCCTTCCCCAAGCCTTCACACCAAGCCTTCACACACGGGCTTTTTCGGAACAGGAGTGTGAAGGGTTGAAAATCCAAGCATTCACCGTTCACAACGTCAATATGCGGCGCAAAACACTGTGAACACTTGCTTTCCCAAGCCTTCACACCAAGCCTTCACACAGACTTTTTCGGAACAGGAGTGTGAAGGGTTGAAAATCCAAGCATTCACCGCAAATTTCCCCCTGTGTGCATACCTGAAATCCCAAGTATTCACACGCTGGCGCGCTGAAAATTAACAACAAACACCGTGAACCCCGTCCCCGGCAACCCTTCACAGCCTCTCACCCCGTGTGAATACTTGAAAATCCAAGCCTTCACACTCCAACCCACTGAAACTCAGCGAAAAACGACCGCTTGGTGAAAGGGTGAATACTTTTTTCGGGATAAAAAATACGTATATAGAAGCCTTCACACAGGACAGTTTTCAGCGTTTCACAGCATAGCATTAACCGTTCTCCGTTGCCGGTCAACTGTTGAACGATAGATATTGTATTTGAAGTTCCAATTTCATGGAACTAAACATTACAGCAACCTTTTGTTAGCTAAAATTTCCAAGGAAGTTTGTTCACTTGATTTGGATGTGAGAGCATTTGAACAAGACAATAAATTCTTCTCTTTTAGCTCATCAGGTATGAACCTATTCACTTGACAATAATAGGCTTAAGTAGCAAGAACTGTTTCTCTTTAAAGTAATTACTTGGTAAAACTAAATGATGAAAAACAATAGTCTGGCATAATAATTAAAAAATCAACAATACAAAATGCGTTGGAATTATTGGATGTGGCTTCGTAGGTGGAGCCTTGAAAGATTGGTTGGAACACAACAATCCTGACTGCAAACTATTCATCAGCGATCCTGCCAAAGGATACCATGATGACCTTAGTAACATTGACATTGCCTTCCTGCAAATCCATGTGCCGACAGAGGATGACTGCACACAGGATCTAACGCTCATGAAGGAGCTCATAACGAACCTTCCTGACGTTCCTGTATTTGTCAGAACCACCATTCTACCCGGCACAAGTGACAGGCTTTCCCGTGAGACCGGACATAAGGTACATTATATGCCTGAATTTCTTACTGAACGCACCCATATCGAAGATTTCAAGAAACAGACAATGGTGTTTACTGGTGCTCATGAATTGCTAACACAAATCTTTATCGTCTTTATCGGCAAGAAATTCACAGTAATGAGCCCTCTTGAAGCCGAACTGACAAAGTACATGCACAACGTGTTTGGTGCATACAAAGTGACTTACTTCAATGCCTGCCGAGAGTATTGTGAGAAGATGGGTGGCGACTGGCGCAAGGTGCACACCGGTATGTTACTCTCTGGCTACATCAACGACACCCATACCTACGTCCCCGGCCCTGACGGTAAGTTTGGCTATGGTGGAAAATGCTTTCCAAAAGATGTTAATGCTTTCGCCATGATGACGAAGGGAACACCTCTCGGAACGCTTCTGGAACATCTTCATGAGCTAAATGTCCATTTCCGTGGGTTTGAGGAGCATATATAGAATGAATTGATTGACCTTCACTATGGGCAGAAACGTCTTTGTATCATACAAATATGCTGATACCAATGTTCAGCGTCTTAGTAGCACACCATGGTATGAGACAACCAAAGTTAGAGACTATGTTGACGAATTGGCGGAACAACTTCGCAAAAATGGCGATGTCTATATGGGAGAGAAGAACGATGAGGATTTGTCGGACTATTCAGATGACTATATTTATGCTCATTTGAAGGATAAGATTTATCCCACATCTGTGACTATTGTCCTCATCTCACCCAATATGAAGGAGGCCTATCGTTACGACAAATCCCAATGGATACCTTGGGAAATCTACTATTCAATCTATCAGGCAAATCGCAACGATCGTGTCAGCCACACAAATGCAATTCTTGCAGTGGTGCTTCCCGACCAATATGGTAGTTATTCCTATATGATAGAGCACAAGACATGCTGCCCGACAGGATGCCGACTCTTGCATACCGACAAGCTCTTTACAATCCTTCAAAAGAACATGTTCAACCAAAAGAAGAAGACGCCCATCGATTGCAGATTCAAAGACGAGATTTTCCGAGGTCTTTGCAGCTACATTCCCATGGTCAAATGGTGTGACTTCACACAGAATATGGAGCCATACTTTTGGCAAGCTGAGTATACGCGAGACCATATATCAGAATACGACATGCACCGTTCTGTAAACAAATAAAAAACTTAGATGCGCAAAGCGAAAATTCATTATCAAATAGTACCTGTTGGTACACCATATCTGATTTCAGAACTGGGAAACAGTTTGAACGGATATCCATCCATTGGATTTATGGATACCCATAGGGTCAATCGAAACGACCCTGTATTGTATCTGTATTACGGGCAGACGGCAGGAGACAAGTCCAACCCGAAAGGCTATCCTCTTTCTGCTTGGGCTAAAAATGGCAGTTCTATGGCCGTGCTTAAGAATGCGGACGATTTTTACTCTTTCATACCGGAAGAGTTGCATAAAATCAATGCGTTCTTTCTTCCAGATGCGTCCGGCATTGAGTCACTAAAGAACGTCATCCTTACTTATTTCGGTTTCATAGAGTCCACTCGCAAGGTATTCCTGTCCTACTGTAGGGCTGAAGCCACAGCAATAGCCAATCAACTCTTTGACGGCTTATGCAGACGTAAATATAGACCATTCCTTGATAGTTACATCGTTCCATACGGTGTAAATTTTCAGGAGCATCTACATCATGAGTTGGCAGATTGTGAGGTGATGGTTCTCCTGAATACTCCAGGATTTGCCAGTAGGCCATGGTGTATGGAAGAAGTCGATTATGCCAAAAAGAACAATCTTGGGGTAATTCAGGTTGTATTTATGAACGCCGAGCCAATCAACACCTTGCCAACATGCGATATGGTAACATATAATGTGAAAGCCAAGAAGAATGGCAAGTTGGACAATCTAAAAATAAAAGAGATACTCGAACTTGTTGAAAGAATGAGGGCAAAGAGCCTCCGATATCGGAAGCAAGCCATGTGCAACAGAATTGGTTTTGAATGTGACGGGGATGAACTTGAACAGAAGGATTACGGTATAGTTATCAACAAGTCCCGATCACAGATATACTATCCATGTGTTACAATCCCATCTTCGCCTATCATACAAAAGGCGGAATCACGTATGCGGTCAATACCAGATACTGACGGTTTCAATCTTCGCGTTCTTTTCGATGCCGACAGTTGCCGTTCTGACATTGCAGGACACATTGAATGGCTTAACCACCATTTGTCAGTACATACACTTGACATTAATAAAGACATAAAATCATGATATTCCTTTCTGCAAGCGTACCGGTTTTCGGACGACAATATTACGACACCTCCAATCCCGCAGCTATCACATCCGCTGTAAAGGCTTTTGCAAAGGTATGTGCTGAGTACCAGCTGGAGGTATATTTTGGAGGCCATCCTTCCATTACCCCTCTTTTGTTACGAACAGGAATGACTGTTGACCCCGATTTTGGCAGGTTGGTCCACATATACCAGTCACATGAATTTGACGGGATGGCCCCGATTGAATTGTCTGAGTATGCCGATAAACGATGGACTAAAAAGATGGCAAATAGGGATGAAAGCCTGAAACACATGCGCAAAACAATGATTTCAGAATTACCAACAGAATGTGCGGTTTTCATTGGCGGAATGGAAGGCATACCAGCAGAGGCGGACTTGATAGACAAATATCACCCTGAGGCAAAGATTATTCCTATCGGGTCAGGCGGAGGAGCTGCATATACCTTGTTTGAACGCTACGGTATTCAAGATAACCTCCTCAAGGACAGCATGGCATTCATGGATATTTTCCGACGGTATCTCAAAGAATTCAATTAATTTCAGATTTGTAAATATGGAAGTTATGAATAGAAGAATTAAATTATTTTTCTCCTATAGTACATGTGACAGGGATTTACTCAATAATCTGAAAAAATATATTGGCAACGATTATTCTATTGTTGACAATTATACTTTGGAAGATGGTGAAGATGTTTGGAAGGAGATTCGAAAAGCTATTGAAACGTCAACTCATTTCGTGTTTTTGATGTCTGAGGCATCATTAAATTCCGAATGGTGTAAGAGTGAATTAACCTTCGTACGTGAGTTGAATGACAATGATGAGATAAAGATTATTCCCTTCATAATTGATCCCAATGTGGATATGAATAATCTGGGAAGAAAGCGTTGGCTTAAAAATTTTGTGATGGATTACGTTTATAACGCCATACAATTGTCCAGACAATTGAAAAAGAGAATCAGACTGGAAATCTGGAAACAATTTCCTGAGCTTGAGAAGAAACACAGCCTGTTTATCGGTAGAGACAAGGAAATGGGACAGATTGCCGCAGACTTTTATGATGGAAATTCAACACCAAAGCTGGCAATTATAATGTCGGGCATTCCGCATATCGGAAGACGAAGGATTCTAAAAGAGTTCATACATAGACATATTTCAACCAATACCCAAGCTTACGATACAGTAGATGTGAAACTAAAAGACAATGATGATTTGTCGGATTTTGTCCTACAACTTAACGACATCATTGGCAGGTATAAATATGACGAGTTGTTGGAATTGATAAAAGATGGTAAGCGATCTTGTCTGAAGAAATCAGTAGAAATCTTGAATGAACTTTATGAGAGACAAGAGTATGTTATTATAGAAGATGACAATTGTATAGTCAAAGGAAATGGAGTGCTGACAACATGGTTTCTTGATATTATTAGGAATAAAGAACTTCTGCCCCACATGCATTTGTATGTAGCTTCACGTTACACACCGACAAGTTCTATCAGCAGTACTTTTCCAGAAATATTGGCATACTCTGTAAGAGCGTTGGACAGGAACCGAATGAGGATTTTGTTTAATGCTTATGCAAAAATCTGCGAGGTTAATATCCAACAAAAAGAGATAGAAGAGCTATTGGATATAGTAACTGTGTATCCTGAGTATGCAATTTTTGCAGTAGAGAATTCAAAAAAGAATATATATCCTATAGCATTAAAGAATACAAGGAAAAGAGTGGAATTGTATGATGGAAATTTTATACAACTCATAAGTGAAATCAAACAAGACCAGACTTTATATAAAGTGATGTTGACTCTTTCTTTATTTGAGTTTATCAGTTATGATGCCTTAAACGAGATGGTCTGTCATGACTGTGTGGATGAGATAGAGAGATTGTATCACTATTCCCTTCTTGAATTTTTCGGTTCCAACAGTCAGTACATCTGTTTAAGTCCTGCTTTTAGCAGCTATCTCAAAAGGATGAAAATACGTCTTCCTAAAGAAGATATACTTAAAATAAAGGAGCGCACTCAGAATATCCTTGAGAGTATGAATGATAACGTCATGGATATGTCATTCCGGCTGTATGCTACAAAAGAGGCAATACGTGATAGAGTTCCAAAACTTGATGAGAGATATTTGGTTCCGTCTTTTGTATTGAAAGTAGTTACAGAGGAGTATTATGATGGGCATGATAATATAGTGATTGAACTTTGTGACAGAGTTCTGAATAGCATCAACCATAACCAATATGATGAAATCATGCGAAGTATGCATTATTGGTTATGCTGTGCGCTTTGCAGGAGCAAAGACAATCGCTTCTTAAAGGAAATCCAATATTTTGACAGTGACTCTTATTCATATTTTTTCCTGTATGGCTTTTATTGGCGACATAAGCACAATTACAAGAAGGCGGAAGAGTATTATGAGGAAGCTCTTCATAGAAAACATACGTGTGAAGATGATGCCTATATCTCCAAAGCCCAGCATGAAATGGTCATAGTGCAAACGCACTTAGGGCACTATAGGGAAGCATTAGCTTTAGCAGAAGATAGCTATAATCATGCCAAGGGAAATACTTATCATATTGAATCCTATTTTAGATGCTTGGTACGTTCCTCTAATCCAGACAGGGATATACTACGCCAATTGATAAACGAAATGAAAAGGTCGCAGGATGGCCACAAGGATATTATTGTTCCTACAATGGAAGCGGAATACAAATATTATGTAGAAAAACAAAAGTCTGAATGTTTCCATATTATTGAAGATTTGCTTAAGGACGCATCAGGAAGCTATAGAAATTATCCGTTACGCTCACTACGAGAAATATGTATGAGTATGGACAACATGTCTTACTTTAAGTCCATCAAAAATAAGTATTCGCTTAAAGAGGATCTGTATTTTGATGAGGTTTGATTAATACTGGAAGTTACCTGTCACTTTTATCACGTAAGCACTCAATTTAAGGCTAAAAAATCGATGCTGTAGCTTTGCTGCTGATTTTAAACATTACAGATGATGTACAGCAGCGAAGATTT
>OBLI01002638.1_pt1 | contig 14891 bp, 10 predicted proteins | sample 1519701 | NCBI WGS metagenome assembly OBLI01 (sample SAMEA3663005, study PRJEB22513) | pig gut metagenome | biome: pig gut; feature: pig-associated habitat; material: faeces | place: France | collected 2012 | reverse complement strand
TCTCTTCAGACTAATGAAGATCTATGCCTAATCCACACACTTTTACTGGTGACCCCGATAAAGGGCAAGGTATAAATGCGGAGCCGCTTACGACTAATTATAGATTTATGTCACGTTATTCATCATTCGGGAAGAAATAACTGGACGTGCTTGTCTGAACCTGCATATTAGATTCATTATTGTACCGATATGGTAAGCCGGTCTGATCTATACGCCTCCGGTAGGTTTACCGTGAGTGCTTCGTCGCATATAACACGCATCCTTAACGGTCATCGCTTCGCGTGTCAATGATGCATGAAAGTTTATTGCTCATTATTTAATTTATTTATGTGACTGTGTAATAAACGACATTCAGCCGCATCTTGAACCCTCCGCTTGTCTATACCCCGAGCATGCGACCGTGTAATAAAGGACATTCAGCCGCATCTTGAACCCTCCGCTTGTCTATGCCCCGAGCATGCGACCGTATAATAAAGGACATGCAGCCTCTCCCATAACGCTCTTCCATCCGCCTACCCCATCTCCCCTTTCTGGCGCAAAAGATATAGTCATGGATAACCCTCCGTCGGCATCATACCCATCAGGATGGTTCATATCGTCACTATGACAGGCTCTGAGAAATACTCAGTAATTATGCCAAATATACTGTTTCATAATGTAATTACTGAGTATTTATATTAGAATTACTGAATCTTTACATTATAAAAACTCAGTCTTTATATTGTAAAGACTTACTAATTACATTCTAATTTTATAGCATCTATATCTTTACAGAGAATAAAAACACATATTACAGGCCACCCCACGCCTATTTCAAAAATATCACTGTCCGGTAAAACATACTAAAGACCATGACATAGTGGTCTATAATAATGAACAGGCCCCCTCTCTGACAAAGAATCATGGCAGTCGGATAATTTCACTGCTATACAGTATAACAGAATGGCGAATTATTAGGCAAAGAACTTTTGTACACAGCCTAGAAGAGGCGAGTCCGTTAGAAAACGACGAAATGCTGAGAGCCATGAGCTCGCTATTGTCCACAGCATCGAAGAGGCACAACTGTTAGAAACCGAGCCAAGCTGAGAACCATTGACTTTTCTATTGCAACATCGGTTACCCCAAAAAGCTATCGTTTCTCACGCTGAAGTTTTACCGGATAGTGATAATTAATTAATCAGGACTAAGAATGAGTGAGTGTCATAAGTCAAACAAATGATTCTGGGGAAGATGGTGTGAGACGACATCGGGCAGGATTATCAAGACAGATGATACAGTGAAATCAGAGCAAAACGAGACAAATCACAGCATCAAGCATCAGCTTTTATGCCAAGTCCAGCCCCCTCAACCAGAAGGGTTGAGTCCTATATACGGGTTGAGGGACAGACACATATCACCTAAGTGTCTGTCCCTCAAAAGGCATATTACTGCATGGAAAGCTATAACAATGACGTGAACACCTTGTTGACAATATCAGCTGGCATAGCAAGCAGATTGTCCACTGGATGTTTTTTTGCATACGGCACACCAGACCAAGCAGGACATCAAGACCGATAAAATTGTCCACTGGATGGATTATGGCATACGACACACAATACTGGACAGCGCCTGTCTTCATGAACACGACATGTTAGAACGCTGTGTCAATATTCTATATACGGCCTGAGACGCTCTATCACCTCTGGGGGGAAGGTCGGTAGGAGACGGAGGTCGGAGAGGTCAGAGATATGCCCCTTCAGGCGGCGGTAATCAGCAATCTGGCGCGCCATGAGGTATGTGATGTATGGATGCTGGCGCATCTGCTCGCTTGTCGCCTTGTTTATGTTGATGCGCTTTATGGCTCCAGAGCCAGTGTCTATGGTGAGATAACCGAGTGCTGACTCGGGGAAATCGTCTATCTCGAGCAGCTGGCTCTTGCTGACAAAGCCTCCGAGGCGGTCCCTGTAGCGTATTATGCGCCGCGCGAAATACGGGCCTATGCCTGGCACACGGCATAACTGGGTGGTGTCGGCAGAATTGACATGGACGGTCTCGCCATGCTTTATCTTCTGCTGATAAGGCTTCGGAGTGTCCTGTCCGTCGGCTGTGAGCGTGTGGGATGTCCTTTCCCTACCCTTCGGCCGCACACCATAGACATCGGCAGCAGGACGGTATTCCTCGCCGATGCGTATATATGGCCTCAGCTGCCGGTATTTCTTTACGGACAATCCGTAGAGACGGGCGAAGTCCTCAGGGCAGGTATACACACCTCCATGTGCCCTATAGCGGTATATGCTCCTCACCTGCCATGGCTGCAATCCTAAGGAGAGGAGGAGGGTTGAATCGGCTGTGTTAGGGTCGAACGGCTGCAGATGAACGGGTGTCTGCTCTGTGGCGTAGTATTGTTTCCCGTCCTTTGGCTCGCGGTCAGATACTGAGAGGGTGTCAGAAGCCTCGCGAGCGGTGCCTGAGCCTTTGTCACGGGCATAGTAGATGGTGCATACGGCGAGGACAACGACAAGCAGTGCGATAAGTCTCGCACTGTCTGTCTTGATGATGTACATTATCTCTTTGATGTCCATGCTGTTGTCTCAAAGGGTTTTATCTGGGGCGTATCAGATGATTCCGAGCTGGTTAAGGAAGACAAGGAGTATGCCTGTGGGGCAGACGAAGCGCACACAGACGAGGAATACAGGATAGAGGGGGGAGCGGAGTGTGCCCCAGTTGGTGAACTCATCCCGCACGATATCCTTCGGGACATACCATCCGATGAAGAGGCAGGCGAAGAATCCGACGATGGGAAGGAAGAGCTGTCCGGTGACGAAGTCAAACCAGTCGAAGAGGCTCTTGCCGCCTATCACGAGCCAGTCGACACCGGCAAGGGAGAGGGAGCAGAATATGGCGATGACGCTGGTGGAGACAGACACTATCGTTGCGCTGCGCTTGCGTGAGATGTGCATCTCCTCCTGGAAGAACGCTGTGCTCACCTCATGGAGCGAAATCATGGATGTCAGGGCCGCAAGCGACATGAGGGCATAGAAGGCGAAAGAGACTATGGTGCCGACAAAAGGCACAGCGGAGAATGCCTGCTGGAAGACATTGGGCAGCGTTATGTAAATCAGCGAAGGGCCGCTGTCGGGCTGCACACCTACTGAGAACGCCGCTGGGAATATCATCAGACCGGCAAGGATGGCGACAAGGCAGTCTATGACACTTATCTGTATGGCTGATTGGCTGAGGTTGGTGCGGCGTGAGAAATAGCTGGCGTATGTGCAGATGCATCCCATGCCTATCGATAGTGAATAGAACGACTGGCCCATGGCGTTGAGACAGACACTGCCGTCAATCTTAGAGAAGTCAGGCTTCAGGAGGAATGATATGCCCCGCTCTGCTCCTGGCAGCATACATGAGGCGACGACAATGACGAGAAGGAGGATGAAAAGTGCGGGCATGAGGACCTTCGACGCTCGCTCTATGCCTCCACGGACACCGTGGATGATGACCCAATGGGTTATGCCCATGAAGACTGCCACCCACAGGAGGGGCTTCCAGGGATTGGAGGAGAAGTCAGAGAAATAACTGATGAAATAGGCAGCATCGCCATGCAGCTCGCCAAGAACAGTGGCGTACATATACTGTAGACACCAGCCTGAGACGATGACATAATAGCATGTGATGAGAAATCCTGTGGAGACGCTGAGCATGCCGATGATGCCCCACCAGCGGTTGCCCATCTTGTTGTATGCGCGGGCTGTGTTCGAAGCAGAGTGCCGGCCTATGATAAACTCTGATATCATGCACGGTATGCCGAGCAGCAGCACACAGAGGATATAGATGACGATATAGGACGCTCCGCCATTCTGGCCTGTCATGTAGGGGAAGCGCCAAACATTGCCGAGGCCGACAGCAGAGCCTGCCGTGGCGAGGATTACGCCGAGTGTGTTCTTGAAGTTAGCTCTTTCTGACATTCTGTTCCTGTTTTGTTTCTTCAGTCTGTGGCTGCCATATCTCCATCCTATAAGAGAGAGGGTTGGAGGGTGTATGACAGGTTGGACGGAAGGTTGTGATTGCGTTATTGTTCTGATTTTTCCTGATTCGCTTGCAAAATTACGAAAAATTATCTATTTTTGTATCAGAATCATACGAATAATAGAGGAAATGCTTAAAATTCTTATCTCATATCCATTGTCGGCATTGTGTGTGGCGGCTATATGGACGGTATGTCTGATTGATATACCTGAGACACCGGTAAGCGATGTCAGACTCATCGACAAGTGGGCGCATGTCTCCATGTACCTCGTCTTGGGACTTCTGATTGGCATAGAGCGCCTGCGGAGTAGCGAGGGGAGGAGAGCAACAGGGAGGATGCTATTCTCTCTCGTGTGGCTGATGCCTGTCATCATGAGCGGTGTCATAGAGATTCTGCAAGCCTGCTGCACAGGAGGACGGCGCTCAGGAGACTGGCTTGACTTCATAGCCAATGCCATCGGCTCGACGATAAGCCTCATCATCGTGGTCGTGGTCATAACACGGAGAAGAAGAAAAGGGAATGAATGAAGGGAACAAATGTCACAAGGATGAATGCGAGGGGAAGCATGTAGCGAAGTGACGGCATATATATAAAAGGTGTGGGAAAAACCAAGCAGGAGCATGCCACATGGTTTGTCAGGCTGTATTATGCCACATGCTCCAGTCTGAATAAACGCAGAAGGCAGACTCATACGGAGAAAAGACATCGGCCATAAGCCCCAGAGGAGAGGTTTATGGCCGATGTTCTGTGTTTGCGGCAGCATGTCGGCTGTCGGCAAAATAATATATGTAATGTATACGTATGACGGGATGCGCATCCTTCCCGCTGACATCTATGCCACCAGACTAATGCAAGGGACGGGGCAGAGACGATATCAGCAGGAGCGCACGGCAGACCATACGGCAGCGGCTACAGCTTCTTTGGGGTGTATATGGCGTTCCACCATGATGCGTCGCCCTTAAGCCAGCGGTCGAACCATGCCACCATGGAGTCAATCCATTTGGTGCGCTTGACAGGGTCCATGATGCCGTGATTCTCTCCCTCAACCTCTATGAAGGCTGTCGGAGTGCCGAGGAGACGTAGCGCGGTGTACATCTGTATCGACTCGCCTACGGGGACATTGGTGTCCGCTGTGCCATGGGTGAAGAGGAGAGGCTTCTTGATCTTGTCGGCATTGAAGAGCGGTGAGCGGTCGACAAAGAGGTCCTTGCGCGTCCATGGATAGCTGTTGGCAGCAGAGACCTCGCTGTATGAGTAGCCCCAATAGCCCTCACCCCAATAGCTGGTATGGTCAGAGATACCGGCATGCGATATGCCACAGGCGAAAGGATTGTCCTTCGTGAGCATATACTGAGTCATGAATCCGCCGTATGAGGCTGAGACACAACCTATCTTGTCAGCATCAACCTGGGGCACATCCTTTATGAACTGGCGGGTGGCGTCGATGATATCCTGTGCCGGTCCCTCGCCCATGGTGTTCACATGCCGTGACGCCCACTCCTGTCCGAAGCCTGACGCGCCCGACGGATTGACGATGAAGACGATGTATCCGAGAGCGTTCCAGTAATGAGCCGGATAGTGGGAGCCATTGCCGAAACGGCGTGACGTGGGCGAGCAGCCTCCATAATAGTGGACAATGACAGGGTATTTCTTCGACGAGTCAAAATCAGCTGGGAGGAAATAGAATCCTGTCACCTTGTCGCCACGCTCTGAGTTGAAGCTCCATGGATGTACTGTGCCGAGCGCGATGCCAGCATAAAGCTCATCATTCGGTGAAAGAATCTTCTGCGAACGTGGCTTCGATGATGCCTGCGTGATATTCCACACCTCATAAGGGACACACGCCGATGAGCCGTGGACCATGATATTGCCTCCCTTCGAGGCGATGCTCATGCCCGAGATGCACTCGAGTGGCTGTGCCAGGCGTGTCGAGCGGAATGTCTTGAGGCTAAGCCGATAGAGGCTTACAGAATCTCCATTCTCAGCGGTATAATAGACATTGCCGTCGGCTGGAGAGTATTCGGCGTCGCTGATGCTTGTCTTGTCGTCGGCTGTCACTGGGGTCACCTTGCCTGTGCGGGTGTCCATGACATAGAGATGATGGTCGAACATGTTAGGAATCCTGCCCTCCGGGAGACGTTTCCCTATGCCTCCGAAAGCCTCTGTGCTGGCGGTGAAGATGACGTAGTCTGTCCCCTGTGCCCATGATGCGCTGTTGATGAATCCGTCCTTGTCGACAAGCTGCTTCATGGTCAGTGTCTTAAGGTCGAGATCATAGAACGACTGGCGGGTGGTAGGGCGCTGGGTGAGCGAGTCAGAGCTGACGGAGAGAAGGATGTGCTGGCCGTCGGCGGAGATATCGCTGACATAAACGCCTCGGTAGGTGTATGTCAGAGGCTGGACGAAACCTGTCTTGAGGTCCATGCGTGAGAGGGAATAGCGTGTGCGCCATCCCGGCTGACGGTCGTCAGGGTGTATTATCTCGAACACTCCGTCCTCCTTCTTCGGGCTCTCTTCCTTTGTCGGCAGGATGAGGAAATCCTCTGTCGGGGAGATATAGAAGCTCTCTGTCGGGACGTCAGCACAAAGGACTGATGTCAGACCCGTATGTGGGTCGGTAGTCATGATGCGTGTCTTGCCGTCCTTCTTGTCCACATAATAGTACTTATCGGACATTGGCATCCAGGTGGCATACTCCTTTATAATCTGTCGGCGGCCTGTCTTCACTCCGCAGAGCACTGTCTCCTGCTGCAGCTTGTTCTGGCTGTCATACCAGCGGTATGTCACCAAAGCCCAATTGCCTGACGGCGAGAGGGTGCTTGAGGATGTAACTCTCGTGCCGAGATTGTCGGCCATAGTGAACGGGCGACGTCCTGCCTGCTCTCCCAATGTCTCCGGGATGAGGATGTCTATGCCCGTCGAATCGGCTATGAACTTCACCTGGAAGGTGTGGCTGCCGGGCTGGAGAGACACAGACGAGGTGAGGGCCTTGCCGTCAGCATATAGCTTATAATGCTTCGCTCCCTTGACAGTCAGCTTGGCATCCTTGACGTATGTCGTGGCCGTGACGTCAAAGGACAGGAGGTTGAGAGTGCCTTTCGGGAGTGTGAGCGACGACAGTTCGACGGGCGAGTTGGCGTCTGCCGCAGACAGGGAAAGAGGTGTCTCAATGAGTTTCTCGGCCGAATACTTCTTCTGTGAAGCATCGACACTGTCTATGACAACAGGGCTGACAAGGCTGAACGGGCCTGCATGGCGTGCTGTCTTGACATTCTTGTCGGCTGCTGAGACTGACATGCAGCAGAGCAGCAAGAGGGAGAGAAGGAATGAGGTTCTCATAATTGGATTATTATGTTCTTAAAAGGGCGGTTTATCGCCAGGCCAAAGCGAGCAAGCTCTCATTGGTCTTCTTTAACGGAATCGTACGGGATGGACACGCCATCCTCTATTCTGAGTTTTCCCCAAAACATCTATTGGGTCAAGGCTACAGCAGCTCTGGCAGCTGGAAAAGCTTCTGTGAGTTGGAGCCTTTTATAAGTATGCAGTGTCCCGACGGCTGTTCTGCCTTTATCGCCTGCTTCACTTCGTCGACATCGGCAAACTGGCGGAAGGGATGGTTTGTCTTCCTGAACTCCTCGCCCACGAGCCAAACGTCCTTTATCCCGGAGGCTTTTATGGCATCAATAATCTTCATGTGCTCATCAAGCGAGACGTCGCCCAACTCTGCCATGCTGCCAAGAATCATCATCTTGTTATCAACACGCATGGCTGAGAAGTTGTTGAGGGCTGCCGACATGGATGTAGGGTTGGCATTATACGCATCGACGACAAGCTTGTTACGCTCTGTGACGGTAAGTTGTGAGCGGTTGTTCTGAGGGATATATGATGCCAAGGCATGGGAAACCTGCTGCTCGCTGACACCGAAGGTGAGGCCTATCGTGGCGGCAGCAAGCATGTTGTGGATGTTATAATCGCCTATGAGGTGGGTCTCGACACGGTGTTGCGGGCCGCCATCCGCACTCCATGCGAATGTCAGGCACGGCGCACACTCTATCACATCGCCCTTCACCTTGAGTCCGTCGAGAGGCTCTGTGCTGTATCTGACGAGCTCCAGGCCGTCTGTCATACCCATGAGATAAGGGTTGGCGGCGTCGATGAAGACCTTCCGGTGGTCTTTGCGGAGGAAGTCATACAGCTCACCCTTTGTCTTTATGACACCCTCAAAGCTGCCGAAACCACCAAGATGGGCACGGCCGACATTGGTGATGATGCCACAGTCGGGCTCAACGATATCGACAAGGGTCTTTATCTCGCCAGGATGGTTCGCTCCCATCTCTATGACAGCGATGTCATGCTCTGGAGTCAGGCGGAGCAATGTCTTGGGCACTCCGATGTGGTTATTGAAATTGCCTTGTGTGTACAGCACGTTGTACTTCTCTCCCAAGACAGCGGCGATGAGTTCCTTTGTCGTCGTCTTGCCGTTCGTTCCGGTCACTCCGACAATCTTCGTACCGAGGGCACGGCGATGATATCGCGCAAGCTGCTGCAACGTTGTCAGCACATCGTCAACCTTAATGAGATGTTCTGACTGTGCCGCATCATGCACCTCGTCAACCACAGCATAGCTGCATCCACTCTCAAGAGCCTTCATGGCGAACGCATTTCCGTTGAACGTCTCACCTCTCAAAGCGAAGAAGATACTGCCTTTTGGACAGTCGCGGGTATCAGTTGTTATAACAGGATGCTCGCAGAAGATTTTATAAAGGGCTTCAATATCCATTGTAATTAAAATATGTAAATACATTGCAAAATTAAGCATAATTTTTCAGAATATATCTTTGTTTGTCATGAAAAAGTGGTAATTTTGCAGAAAACATTAAATTAGAAATGTATTTTGACTATAAACTGACACTCCGCGACAACATGCCATGGCATATCAGCCATCCCCAAGTCATGGGCATACTCAACTGTACGCCAGACTCTTTCTACGCCGGCTCACGTAAGCAGACCGACTATGATATCGCATCACGTGCCGAGGAGATAATTGCCGATGGCGGGACAGTCATTGATGTTGGCGGCATGTCTACAAGTCCCGGAGGGGATTTCGTGACAGAGGAAGAGGAGCTGCGGCGACTGCGCCACGCACTAAGCATAGTGAGGAAGGAGCAGCCCGAGGCGATTCTCTCAGTAGACACATTCAGGCCAACTGTGGCCCGCATGGCTGTCGAGGAGTTTGGGGCAGATATCATCAATGATGTCAGCGAGGGGGGAGTGACATCGCTTGAGGGAGTCAGGTATGACGAGGGAGGTGACATTTTCCATGAGGTGGCAAGGCTGAAAGCCGCCTATGTGCTCATGTCAGTGCAGCCGACAGCAAGCCAGACAATCGATGTGCTGAGAGAGAAAGTAAAGGCTCTCAGGGAGATAGGCGTGGAGAATATTATCGTCGACCCAGGCTACGGATTCGGGAAAGACATACGTGAGAACTACAGGCTCATGGGACGGCAGGGCGAGATATGCCGCATGCTGCCAGAGTGTCCGCTGCTTGCCGGCGTATCACGCAAGAGGATGATACGGCAGATGCTAGGCATCACAGCCGACAACGCCCTGAACGGCACCACAGCAGTCAACACGATGGCGCTGATGAATGGTGCGGCGATACTCCGCGTCCACGATGTCAAGGAGGCTGTGGAGGCTGTCAGAATATACGAGGAGTATAGCTCAAGCATGGAATGAGACTATAAGCCACTCCCTAACCAAGCACAGGAAGGAATGGGGAAGAGAGCCGTCAGCAGCCCGAGAGAAACCCTTGGCGGAACATGACGGCACAGACAAAACCCAACAAAAACAACCCAATACATACCCATAGAGAAACAGACCGTGTTCATAGAAATATCACCCAAAGACATCGTCGACATAATACTTGTCGCGCTGCTCCTATACTATATCTTCCGTCTGATGCGCGACTCGCGCTCACTGAATGTCTTCATAGGCATCATGGTGTTCATTGTCATCTGGCTGTTTGTCAGCCAAGTGCTTGAGATGCGCCTTCTCGGAAGCATTCTCGACAAGCTTGTCTCCGTCGGAGTGCTTGCCATCATCGTCCTGTTCCAGGAGGAGATAAGGAAATTCCTCTACTCGCTCGGTGCACACCAGCGCATGGCAACCATCATGCGATTCCTCGGGACGAAACACGACTCTGAGCATGCGGACAAGAAAAGCATAATGCCTGTCGTCATGGCATGCATGAACATGGCCCGCAACAAGGTGGGAGCGCTCATTGTGATAGAACGCGGAGCGCCACTCGATGATATCATCGAGACAGGCGACCGTATCGACGCGCTCATCAACCAGCGCCTCATAGAGAATATATTCTTCAAGAACTCGCCACTCCACGACGGAGCGATGATAATAAAGAAGAAACGCATTTGCGCCGCCGGCTGCATACTCCCAGTGGCCCATGACCTCAACATACCCAAAGAGCTGGGACTGCGCCACAGGGCAGCATTGGGCATATCGCAGGTATCAGACGCCATTTCCATCATATGCTCTGAGGAGACCGGACGCATCTCTGTCACCATGAAAGGGGAGTTCCACCTGCGCCTATCGGCTGAAAAGCTGGAATCGCTGCTGACAGAAGAGCTCGCCGTGAAATAATGAAGGAAGGCGGACAGAGGGCAGAATAGCGAATTTCTGGCCTATGGAACAATATCGATGTCATGCCTCTGATACATTTACGGACAGGACATATGGCCTACAGGAAGCCCCATCATGTCAGCAAATGTGACAGGCAGGATAAAGACACACACATTTATGAAGAAACGACGTTACCGCATACGCTGGGGCCGTGTGGCACTCCTCGTGCTATTTCTCACAGCCGTCGGCTATGCCATATATTATGCCATAGTGGGCATAGGCATGCTCTTCAGCCTCATCTTCGGCCCGAAGACCGACAAGGCAGAGGAGGACAAAGTGGAAGTGATAAATGTCAGCAAGGAGCAACTCGACGAGAGCTCACGCATGACACAGCTCATTGACAGCATGATGCACCAACCCATGCGGCTGGATACAGCCCTAATCGCAATAAGCATATATGACCTAACCACAGAGCAACAGATATACTCCATGCATGACAAGCAACTGCTGCCCCCTGCATCGTGCATGAAGATAAGCACAGCCATAGCAGCCCTGAAGACTCTCGGCATGAAGCATGAGTATCACGTCTCGCTCATGACACGTGGAAAAATGCGAGGCGACACACTGGTGGGCAACGTATTGCTGAAAGCCGATGACGACCCATTGTTTGAGGACATGCCAGCCCTGGCCAGACAACTACGTGACAGAGGTGTGCGCAATATCCGGGGCAATGTGTATATGATGCTGGCGAGAGAGGACACACTACGCCCCCACCCTACCGCAAAACTTTGGGATATACCATTCCACAAGACTCCACTTCTGCTGAAAGGCAAGAAGACAGTCAACAGGCACCTGATAGCATCCCTGCGCTCGGCTGGAATATCATACCGTCGTGACAACAGCGTCCGCCCTGCGGGCATGTACCGCGCTGTGGCGACAACGAGCCACCGTCTGACAGACGTCATCACGCCAATGATGATACACAGCTCGAACATCAAGGCCGATGCCGTGCTCTATCATCTCGACTACAAGCAGGGAATTGTGGCTGACAAGCGCATCCACTGGGACCAGCGGCATGCGACAGAGATATTCTGGAGAAAGATAATGAACGCTGACAGCACCAATGTGATGCAGGGCTTTGTGTTCAACGACGGCAGCGGCCTGTCACCCACAAACCGCATGACAGCGGCTTTTCTCGTAGATATGCTGCGCTATGCATATAAGGACAAGCAGCTGAGGGAGTATCTCATAAAAGAGGCTATGGCAACTCCTGGAGAGCCATCACGGCGTGGATCGCTCCTCTCACGGCTCGCCCACACAGACTACCGCGACAGGATATTTGTGAAGACGGGCACAATGACAACAATAGGAGGATCATCCCTTGCAGGATACATACATGGACATGATGGCCACTGGTATGCCTTCTCGATTATCAACACAGACTCTCCCGTGGCAGAGTCACGCATCTTCCAGGACCGTCTCTGCAAGACAATGATGAGAGGAAAGATACAACGCCGATAGCCATCGCCACAACCATCCACAGCAACGAAAAGCGACATGGCTCCAAAGAAAAGCGATGTGGATCCAAAAGGTACTATATCGGGAAGCCATGGAAACAGCTGACTATGGGCAAGAAAGACAAGAGAGCGATTTCCCACACAAAGCACAAGCAATCATCTCAATTTGTCATTTGCAGAACATGCAAATACCAGAACGAAAGTATAAAAAAAGTGAATAGCTTTTGCTGTTCACTTTTTTTTGTGTACTTTTGTGAAAAATTATTTTGTAAACCTAAATCAATAAAAAAACTCACCATTAGAATCATGGGACTCATAGAACAAATCATCGAGCGCGCTAAGTCAAACAAGCAGCGCATCGTGCTCCCCGAAGCAGAAGAGGAACGCACCCTTACAGCAGCCGACAAAGTGCTTGAGCAGGGCATAGCAGACCTTATCCTTATCGGCAATCCAGAGAAAGTCAACGCTCTTGCAGCAGAGAAAGGTCTGACAAACATTGGAAAGGCAACACTCATCGACCCAGAGAACTGCGAGAAGAGCGAGGAATACGCACAGCTTCTGGCAGAGCTCCGCAAGAAGAAGGGCATGACAATAGAGCAGGCTCGCGAGCTTGTCAAGAACCCACTCTATCTTGGATGCATGATAATAAAGACAGAGGGCGCCGACGGCCAGATATCAGGTGCTCTCTCAACAACAGGCGACACACTGCGCCCAGCCCTCCAGATCATCAAGACAGCCCCAGGCATCACATGTGTGAGCGGTGCCATGCTTATGATCACAGACGCTCCGGAGTATGGCGAGAATGGTGTCATGGTTTTCGCTGACGTAGCTGTCACGCCAATGCCAGACGCCAACCAGCTGGCTCAGATAGCAGTCTGCACAGCCCAGACAGCACGCTCTGTGGCAGGCTTTACAGACCCACGTGTTGCCATGTGCTCATTCTCAACAAAGGGCAGCGCCAAGCATGAGGTTGTCGACAAGGTTGTCGAGGCCACCAAGCTTGCCAAGGAGCTTGACCCCGCACTGAAGGTTGACGGTGAGCTTCAGGCCGATGCAGCGCTCGTCCCATCAGTAGGAGCGAAGAAGGCCCCAGGCTCAGAGATAGCCGGAAAAGCCAACGTTCTTGTCTTCCCATGCCTTGAGGTAGGCAACATAAGCTACAAGCTCGTCCAGCGTCTCGGACACGCTACAGCCCTCGGCCCTATCCTCCAGGGTATAGCACGCCCAGTCAACGACCTCTCACGTGGATGCTCTGTAGAGGATATCGTTAACCTTGTGGCCATCACAGCATGCCAGGCTATGGACGCTAAGAAATAATACGCAGCCATATCATGGTACAGACGGGGATGTCAGATGATACACATTATTATAACCTAAGAACAAAAAACCATAAAACAATGAAGATTTTAGTATTAAACTGTGGTAGCTCATCAATCAAGTATGCGCTTTATAACATGGATGACAACTCTGTCATGACATCTGGTGGCGCAGAGCGTGTAGGCCTTGATGGTGCATTTGTAAAGGTAAAGCTTGCCAATGGTGAGAAGAAGCAGATTATGCATGACATCCCCGAGCATACAGAGGGTGTGAAGTTTATCCTGTCACTGCTGACAGACCCGGAGATAGGTGTCATCAAGTCACTTGAGGAGATTGACGCTGTCGGCCACCGTATGGTGCATGGCGGCGAGCGCTTTGCAGAGAGTGTTGTCATCACCCCTGAGGTGATAGAGGCATTCACAGCGTGCAGCGACCTTGCCCCTCTCCATAACCCAGCCAACCTGAAGGGTGTCAATGCAGTCACAGAGCTTATGCCAGGCCTGCCACAGGTGGGAGTGTTCGACACGGCATTCCATCAGACCATGCCAGCAAAGGCATACCTCTACGCTGTACCATACGAGCTGTATGAGAAGTATGGTGTGCGCCGTTATGGATTCCACGGAACATCCCATCGTTATGTCTCAGCCCGTGCGCTTGAGTTCCTCGGCATGAAGGCAGAGGGTACAAAGGTTGTCACAGCACATATTGGCAACGGCGGTTCTCTTGCTGCTGTTGTTGACGGCAAGTGTGTCGACACGACCATGGGTCTTACTCCTCTTGAGGGTGTAATGATGGGCACACGCTCAGGCGACATCGACGGTGGCGCTGTGGCTTTCATACAGAAGAAGCTCGGTCTTGACGCTGACGGCATCTCAGACCTTCTCAACAAGAAGTCAGGCATTGCCGGACTGACTGGTCTCTCAAGCGATATGCGTGACATCGAGAACGCAGCCAACGCTGGCAATGAGCGCGCACAGATAGCCCAGGACTCTTATTTCTACCGCATAAAGAAATATGTCGGAGCATACGCTGCTGCCATGGGTGGCATCGATGTGCTTGTCTTCACAGCTGGTGTCGGTGAGAATCAGACTCCTATGCGCGAGGATGTATGCCGCGGACTGGAATTCATGGGCATAAAGATTGACGCTGAGAAGAACGCCAAGATACGTGGTGAGGAGGCTATCATCTCTACTCCTGACTCACGTGTGAAAGTCGTTGTCATACCAACAGACGAGGAGCTGATGATAGCAAGCGACACTATGGCGCTCATATCCAAGTAAACATAGGCGCACAATCTTAGAAACATAGGCGCACAATCTTAGAAAAACAGGCGCACATATCTATGTAACAAGGCGCTCATAATCGAGTAGGAGGTAAACACTAATCGCAGGTGTTTATCTCCTACTTTCATG
>OBLI01002636.1_pt1 | contig 14901 bp, 13 predicted proteins | sample 1519701 | NCBI WGS metagenome assembly OBLI01 (sample SAMEA3663005, study PRJEB22513) | pig gut metagenome | biome: pig gut; feature: pig-associated habitat; material: faeces | place: France | collected 2012 | reverse complement strand
TTGTCAGCAACTCGTTTATTATATCAGATGTTTCATCGCTTGTCAACAACTTTTTTATTTTCTTTGTTATGTCCTGTCGGACACAACTTCTACATGATAGCATGTGTATCATATATTGTCAAGACCTTTTTCAATTTCCATCGGGGTACTTTTCCCAAAGTAGTTACCGTCTGTTCCTTTTCCAAAGCCCCACCAGACGCTTGTTCTCTGCGCGGTGGAGTTTTATAATAGCACGATATTTTAGACGTGTCAACAATCTTTTTTACTTTTTTCTGTGCATTTTTTCTCATTATAGATATAGGGGTGAATCTATATTTCACCCCCAAGATATGCTCCCCATTTCTTCTATATAAATAATAATCCTATATGGATTCAATTTTTACAACTGTCAACACGCACAACTACGATTCATAAATATTCGCAACTTTCTTTATCACTGAAACCATAAACAAAACATTGCTTTCCACATTTTGTGCTTCTTGTCATTTTTATAAAGCACTTGGAATCCCAAAATCCGATCCGGTATGTTATCCAAAATATATCATAATCAGATATAAGAGTGGATTGTTATTATACAGCCAGGACAGGATCTTGCTTTGTTCTATACATGCGATTGCGGTCTGTCCGAGAAAACTGGTACACCCTACTGCGATCAGATAAAGAAGCAGCCAGATAATGATCATTCCCTGTACGAATCCTAGTACCCCACCAAGTACGTGATTGACATCCTTGATCACCGGCATCCGTCCGATCACACCCAGCATCCGTCCCACGATAAATACGAAAACAGATGCGATCAGCAGTGCTATGAAAAATGCGATTCCATTTATCACAAAATGCGCCACGGTTGCCGCAACGCTTTCATATAGTCCACTTTCTTTTAATGCCATGTTAGCAGTATCGATTCCCTCTCCCAGAAGCTTCTCCCAGATTCCATTTGGCAGGGCAATTCCGGCATCCTGAAACGACTGTTCTTTATCGGAAAGTGTCTTTTCCATTGTCTTATCCGCAGAGGCTTCCATATGACTGATACATTTTTCTTCTATGGTCTCCTGCAATTTTGTATGATTTTCCAGATAATCGCAGATATATGGTGTCGCGATTGCAACAAACACAATAGATAACACCAGGGATACCAGCGAAAACAAGATCCGCAAAAATCCCTTCCGGTATCCATGCAGGATGCAAAGTAATAATACACCTGCAATAATAATCAATAACCAATTCACTTTAATCTTACCTTTTCTGTTGTTCCTTCCATAATAAATGTATAACTAAGCGGAGACTTTCCTGCTATGATCTGAAATAACGGCACATCAAACGTATATGCAAAATGCTTTACCCCATAAGTATTATAAATCAGGCACTGGGTGTCATTCCGGATACAGATCTCATTATTCGTCAGAAATTCCACTTCACTGTAATCCATGGCAAAGTCTTTACTCAGCACATGGGAACCCTTGGTGTCATAGATCTCCATATGTCTGGTATTTTCCTTATCCTCATTATTATTGATCAGTCCGAAATAATTCTGATTGTAAAATACGCTCTTGATCTCTTTGTCCAGCTTGATTTCTTTTTCTACGGCCGGCTTTTGTGTTCCCTCATAGATCAATACCTTCGTATCTCCAAATGCGATCATCCGGTTATTAGACACAAATCCGATCTCCGGCACAACTACATCTGAATAGGAATAAGAGCTGACCATATGATCGATCTCATTTTGCCCCACGGAGCCAAAGTTGTAAAAAGCAATCATGGTCTTTACTTTTCCTTCACTGATATTAAGCAGGGAAACTGCCAGCTTGATCGCGTCATCCGATAATGCAATATCCAGTGGATAGCCGGATTTCTCTAAATGGATCTGTCCACCAACCAGATTGTTTCCTTTTTTGTCATACAGTCTGATGTTGCTGACACCATCTTTTTCCATCAGCACCGCAACCGTTCCCTGTCCAGCTACCCGTACACGGTCGATCTTCATATTGGTCTCGACTTCTCCCTGAAGTCCCTGCCGGTTTAAAATATAGACCTTCGAGCCGCCCTTTTCTGCAAATGCCAGATAGTCTCCACAGTTATCAACCATTGGCTCCTGCATCTCATATGTCTGGTTCCAGACTTCTTCTCCGGCTGCATTCGTATAAGTCGCACCATCATTGCTGTATTTCACGACTCCGTCTGCATATGCAAAAAATCTGGTCGCTGAGGTATCTGACCGCTCTATGCTCTCCGACACCGTATATGCTGTATATTCACGTAATCGGAGAAACAGCATGATTCCTGCTGCCGTCAGGATCAGTACCCCTGCCGCAATGATAATATTGCGAAATATTTTTAACCGATGTGTCCGGATCTTACGGCTCAGTTCTTCCGGATCGGATTCGATTGTCTGAAAATTCTTCTTTCTGATCTCTCTGTCTGCCATCTGTATGTTCCTTATCTTTGATTCTTTCTGCTTATCTGTTTGACAAAATTATTATATCGCCGTTCGCTAAATGCAAATAAATTTGCATTTTTCTCACTTGCGCTCATTATATCATATTTTATCCTGTGGACAACAGCTCTGCTCATTTTAAGGAAGAACTAATTGTTGTTCCGCGAAAACCTCATCTACATTTTCGATTCCATTCTTGTCGCAGATTGCCTGTACCATATCTGCATTTCCATAGATTTTGCGGCTGATTGCAGCGAGATTTTCCCCCTTTTGTACAATATAATATCCCTGCTGCTGGATCTGTTCTGCCTCAGAAAATACCGGCTGTGCCGCCGGATCCACTGCCTGTTCTACCGGTGTTTCCTCTTGTACCGGTTCCTCTGTCACCCCATCTGCCACCGGTGATGTTTCGGTTTCCGGTTCCTGCTTTGTTTTCTCTTCTTTTTTGTCTTCCTTCTTTTCTTCTTGCTTCTTTTCATCCAGCTTTCTTACATTTCCTTTGATCGTCTCTACCAGAACCGATGGCTGTTCTGTTTCCGTTGTCTGCTCTGTCATGCTCTCTGTTTCTGACTGTGTCGTATATGGCAGCAACGATTCTGTTGCCGATGCATGCTTAGGATCGGACTGGTTAGTCATGACTGATACCGCATTCTCAAGATTCTTCATTTTCTCATAGTTATTCAACATATTAACGCCCAGCACGCAGAGTACCAGCATTCCGGCAAATCCTGTAGCATACCGGATACGACCCAGACGCGCCTTTGGTGCTTCTTCCTTTTTCAAAAGGATCTCCCGGTAGTTATTCAATGCTTCATCTACGACCTTTTCCGGTTCAATCTTTGTCTCACCCTTTGTGCGCTCTCTTATCATATAATCCTGCATCTGCGGATTCTTCTCATAATAGATATAATATCCCTCTTTCTGCCAGACCGCACTGCTGTCACATGCAAACAGCTTTTCCTCCCGGTTCAGGGAGTCGGATAAAAGCAAGATCTTGTCCCGTCCGCCAAAAAAACTGCGGTGGATATGCTCTAACTCCGGTGTCAGTCTTGGTGTATTTCCCTTTACATCGAGATACCAGCCGACCAGATAACTTCCCGGGAAATTCTGCTGTACCTTTTCACAGATGGTCTCTCTGGTGCGTTCCGAGAAAACCGGTGTTACCCCTGCATAATACAGATTCTGCAACTCTACCGCACCATGTACGAATATGTAGTGATAATCTTCTTCTTTTTCCACATGCCCGACCAGCACACAAAGCCGCATCTCTTCCGGCCGCTCCATAACCGGATGCAGATAAGTATAAACATAATCTTCGATATATATTTTCTGTTTTCCCTGCGGTGTCCCGATCTGTCTGAAATTCTTCGGCTGACACGCATGTGGCTTGTTTTCACATGTGTTATCACATGTTTCCTCCGGCTTTTTCTCTCCCGGCTGCTCTTTTCCACCCTGTCGAATCTCTATCATCTATGTACGCCTGCCTTTCTGCTCCCTTGCTTACTTTTGGACAAGCATATCATAAATGCTTTGCGTTTTTTGACGCATCCTGCACTCGTTTTTTGGTTTCGTATGACAGAATACCCAAAAAAAGCTGCCGCTTTTCCGCGACAGCTTATGGCTTTTGTCTTTTTTAGTTTTCTTTTACAAATGCTTTGACTTTTTTGTAGATACTTTCTGCGTCCAGACCATACTTCTTGATCAGTTCTACAGCCGGACCTGACTCTCCAAAGCGGTCATTGACACCGATTCTGCATACCTTTGTCGGTGCTTTCTCTGCCAGACATTCGCAGACAGCACTTCCGAGTCCACCGATGATAGAGTGCTCTTCCACAGTTACAACCTTTCCTGTTTTTGCTGCGGATGCTGCAACTAATTCTTCATCTAACGGCTTGATCGTATGGATGTTGATCACTTCTGCGCTGATTCCGTCTGCCTCTAAAAGCTTTGCTGCCTCTATGGATTCGCTTACCTCTAATCCGGTAGCGAAGATTGTTACATCGGTTCCTTCCTTTAAGACAACACCTTTTCCGATCTCAAACTTATAATCTGCATCGTTGAGTACCGGGATTGCTAGACGTCCAAATCTTAAGTATACCGGACCTACATATTCATAAGCAGCCTTTACTGCTGCTCTTGCTTCTACATCATCACATGGATTGATTACGACCATACCAGGGATCTCACGCATGAGTGCAAGATCTTCTAAGCACTGATGGGTTGCGCCATCTTCACCGACAGAAATTCCCGCATGTGTTGCACCGATCTTCACATTCAGATGCGGGTATCCGATCGCATTACGTACCTGCTCGTAAGCACGTCCTGCCGCAAACATTGCAAAGGAGCTCATAAACGGTACCTTACCGGAAGCAGCCAGTCCTGCTGCGATTCCTGCCATATTTGCCTCTGCGATTCCACAGTCTAAGAAACGATCCGGGAATGCCTTTTTGAAAATCTCTGTCTTGGTTGCTCCAGCAAGATCTGCATCTAATACAACCAGATCCTCATGTTCTTTTCCTATCTCAACTAAAGCATTACCATAGCTTTCTCTTGTTGCAATCTTCTTTACTTCTGACATAATGCTTCACCTGCCTTCTCTAAATCTGCCATTGCCACTTCAAACTGCTCATCATTCGGAGCTTTTCCGTGCCATCCTGCCTGGTTCTCCATAAAGGATACGCCCTTGCCCTTCACGGTCTTTGCAATAATCGCGGTCGGCATTCCTTTTACGGTCTTTGCTTCTTCGAATGCTTTTTTGATCTCTTCCATATTGTTGCCATCGATATTGATCACATGGAAGTTGAATGCTTCAAACTTCTTATCGATCGGATACGGTGAACATACTTCTTCGATCGTTCCATCGATCTGAAGGTTGTTATTATCTACGATCACAGTCAGGTTCTCTAACTTGTGTGCTCCTGCCCACATAGCAGCTTCCCAGATCTGTCCTTCCTGGATCTCACCGTCTCCGCACATTGCGTATACATGATAATCCTTCTTATCCATAACGGCTGCCTGTGCCATGCCGACTGCAACGGATAAGCCTTGTCCAAGTGAACCGCTGGACATATCAACACCCGGAATATGCTTCATATCCGGATGTCCCTGTAAATAAGAACCTGTATGACGTAAGGTTGTCAGATCTTCTACCGGGAAAAATCCTCTGTGTGCCAGTGCGGAATAATATGCCGGTGCGATGTGTCCCTTTGATAATACAAAACGGTCACGATCTTCCATCTTCGGATTCTTCGGATCGATATTCATCTCCTCAAAATACAGATAGGTCATAAGATCTGCTGCAGAAAGTGATCCGCCCGGATGTCCGGATTTCGCACTGTGTACGGCTGTAACAATGCCTTTTCTGACTTCGTTTGCCTGCTTTTCTAACTCTAAAATCGTCATTGTTCTTATCCTTTCTTATCTCTTGATACCATGGATACCGGTATCAGAGTTCTATTCTTCCTTCTAATGCCCGAAGCAGTGTCACTTCATCAATGTACTCTAAATCTCCTCCAACCGGTACTCCACTGGCGATCCTTGTCACCTTGATTCCGGTCGGCTTGATCAGCTTACTGATGTACATTGCTGTCGTTTCCCCTTCTAAGCTTGAATTCGTTGCTATTATAACTTCTTTTACATCACCTTGCAAGCGTTGCATCAATTCTTTTAATTTAATATCATTTGGTCCGATTCCAAGCATTGGTGATATTGCACCATGCAGGACATGATATACACCTTCGTATTTGCCAGTTTTCTCATAAGCTGCCAGGTCTCTGGTATCCTCGACCACCATTATGACACTGTGGTCTCTGTCTTTGTTCTTACAGATTGGACAAAGTTCATCATCCGTAAGGGTAAAACATTCCTTGCAGTAATGTACGTTCCGCTTTGCCTGAATAATGGAATCACTCAGCTTCTCGACATTCTCTTCCGGCATATTCAGAATATGAAAAGCAAGACGCTGTGCTGACTTTGGTCCAATTCCCGGCAGTCCGGATAACTGTTCGATCAGACGGCTGATCTGACTGCTGTAATAATCCATCTCTACTCCTTCATCCATACGTCTGCCGACGTAGTCTGGTTATTCCCTGTTTTCCATAAGCAAGGAAAAAAGCTGTATACGAAAGCACTCAGCTTTGTGTTACAGCTTTTTCACACTACTTTTAAAATGGAAGTCCTGCGCCAAGACCACCTAATCCACCTGTGATCTTTGACATGGATGCCTGTGACTCTTCGTCCATCTTACGAAGTGCTTCGTTGCAGGCTGCCATGATCAGATCCTCTAACATCTCTACATCATCCGGATCTACTGCTTCCGGATCGATCTTGATCTTCGTGATCTCCTTTTTACCGGATACGGTAACTTCTACTACGCCGCCGCCTGCTGCCGCAGTTACTTCCTTCGTCTCTAATTCCTTGGTTGCCTCTTCCATCTGACGCTGCATCTTCTGTGCCTGCTTCATCAGATTACCCATATTACCCGGCATACCTCCCGGAAATCCACCTCTTTTTGCCATTTTTATCCTCCTATTCACCTTTCACTTATTCGTCTTCAATCGTAATATCCATATTGATGATCTTCGACAGATCAACATATGATTCGTCGAATGGCCGGTTTGATTCATTTAATTGTACCGAAACTTCTATCTCCCGGTCAATACGTTCTGAAATAATTCTTTCAATTTCCTTCCGGTGATCTTCTCTTGCGACCATCTCAGCACCAACCGGATCATCTAAAACGATCATCAGCCGGTTGTCTCCGCCAAGACTTAAATGTGCCTGTTTCAGATACACCCTTGTCACACCCGGCATATCCTGTACGATCGGTCCCCAGTTACGGACAACCTGCTGTACTTCTTCCGGAATTGCCTTCGGCATCTTAGGCGGTGCCACCTCTGCTGTCTGTACTGCCACAGAAACATTCGGCTGTGCCTGTGCCACTGCCGCCACCGGGATTCCCTCCTCCATCCGCTTTTCCAAGTGCGCGATCCGGTCAGCCAGACTATCCGTCTGCGACTCCATCTGTGGCTTACACAGCTTGATCAACGCCACTTCGATCAGTATCCGCTTCTGTGAGGAATATTTGATCTGCCCTGACAGTTCCGAGAAAATCCGGATGTAACGCATCAGGACTTCTGCATCGATCATCTCTGATTCTTCCTTAAGGAGTGCAAGATTCTCACTGGAGATATCCAATACCTCTTCCATGTCATCGCAGCCCTTGATCAGCAGAAGATTCCGCAGATACCAGGTGAAGTCATTCACAAACTGTCCCAGTTCCCTGCCTTCTATGATCAGTTCTTCCATAATACGGATCGCCTCTGCAACATTTTCACCGATCACTGCACGGAGCAGCCTTGAAAAAATCTCTGTATCAACCGCACCAAGTACCTCTAACACCTTATCATAGGTCAGCTTCTGTCCCAGATAAAATGCGATACACTGATCTAACAGGCTAAGTGCATCACGCATCGATCCGTCTGCCGCCTTGGCAATATAACGGATCGCTTTATCTTCCACTTCCACTTTTTCCTGTTCCATCAGATCCTTCAAACGTGCCGCGATCGTATCGATCGAGATCCGTCTGAAATCATATCGCTGGCATCTCGATAAGATCGTGATCGGGATCTTATGCGCCTCGGTCGTCGCCAGAATAAATATCACATACGAAGGCGGTTCTTCTAATGTCTTAAGCAGTGCATTAAAGGCTCCTATGGATAACATATGAACCTCATCAATAATATAAACCTTGTACTTTCCGGTTGTCGGTGAATATGTGACCTCTTCCCGGATCTGACGTATGTTCTCGACACCATTGTTCGATGCCGCATCAATCTCTATTACATTTAAGGAACTGCCTTCTGCAATCGCCTTACAGGTCGGGCATTCCCCGCATGGGCTTCCATCCACCGGATGTTCACAGTTAACTGCCTTTGCAAAAATCTTGGCGATGGTTGTCTTTCCCGTTCCTCTTGTTCCACAAAACAGGTATGCATGTCCGATACGTTCTGCTTTTATCTGGTTCTTCAATGTTGTTACGATATGATCCTGCCCTTTGACGTCTTCAAATTCCTGCGGGCGGAACTTACGATATAATGCCGTATAAGACATATCCTAACCTCTTTCTGTTGATCTAATCACCAAAGCTGATTCCAATCGTCTTTGCTTCCTTTATCATCTTACAGTCCGGATCAACTACTTTCAGCTTGCCGGAAACTTCGCCAAGCGGTACACGCTTTGTTTCTCCGTTGATCATTGCGATCATATATCCATAATCTTCGTCTAAGATCGCCTGTGCCGCTGCTGCACCAAGTCTGGTACAAAGCACACGGTCATATGGACATGGGCTGCCGCCACGCTGTGTATGTCCCGGAACAGTCACACGTACTTCGGTTCCCGTCATTTGTGTGATCTGGTCTGCAATCTCATAAGAAACAGATGGATATTTGCTCTTTTTCTTCTTTTCCTTGTATTCCTTCTTCGTTAAGGCTGCATCTTCTTTCGAGATCGCACCCTCGGCAACTGCTAAGATGGTAAATCCTTTTCCTGCCTTTGTACGGTTATTGATAGCTTCTACGACGCGGTTGATGTCGTATGGGATCTCCGGCAGAAGAATGATGTCTGCACCACTTGCCACACCGGAATACAGTGTAAGCCATCCAACCTTGTGTCCCATAACCTCTACAATGAATACACGGTTATGCGATGCTGCTGTTGTATGGATACAGTCGATTGCCTGGGATGCAACATTGATCGCACTCTGGAAACCAAAGGTAACATCCGTACCATAGATATCGTTATCGATCGTCTTCGGAAGATGGATGATATTTAATCCTTCCTCACGTAAAAGATTCGCTGTTTTCTGCGTTCCATTACCACCTAAGATTACCAGGCAGTCAAGATTCAGCTTATAATAGGTCTGCTTCATGGCCTCTACCTTATCGAGTCCATTCTCATCCGGTACACGCATCAGCTTAAACGGCTGTCTGGACGATCCTAAGATTGTTCCACCCTTTGTTAAAATACCGGAAAAATCTGAAGAGGTGAGCAGACGATAATCGCCATAGATCAGACCTTTATATCCATTATTAAATCCATATACTTCAAGTTCATCGACGCCATGACTTAATCCCTTTACTACACCGCGCATTGCTGCGTTTAATGCCTGGCAGTCTCCACCACTGGTTAACATTCCGATTCTCTTCATAATGTATCCCTTCCTTATCTGATTCTGTGTATGGAACTAGGAGAATTCTCCTCTCTAAAATATTACCACATCCGCAGTCCGATGCAAATAAAAATCTACGCCTTTATCACCTCAAGCAGATATTCCCAGACACGCTTTGTCGAGGAAATACTCAGCTTTTCTTCTGTCGTATGGATTCCGATCATATCCGGTCCAAGTGAAATACAGTCTAAGCCTTCTAGCTTTCCGGATAAGATACCACACTCTACACCTGCATGGATTGCCTGGATCACCGGCTTTTTACCATACATCTGCTCATAGATGCGCACCATATCCTCACGCAGTGTGGAGTCCTTTTTATATTCCCATGCCGGATAATCTCCGGTACGCTTTGTGCTTCCTCCTACATAGGACGTAAGCTGCTCTAGCTTCGTAAGCAGGTATTCCTTTTCCGTTCCAACGGAGCTTCTGACGGCATAACGGAGGGATACCTTTTCTTCATCTAATATAAGAATTCCAAGATTTAAGGATGTCTGTACCAGTCCCGGAATGTCTGCGCTCATCTTCTGGATTCCGTTTGGAAGCTGGTTCAAGAGCAGAACTGTTTTCTCTGCCGCCTCCTTTGTAAGTACCCAGGTCGTCACCTTCCCTGCCTGTTTTGCACTGATACAGATATCCGGATCACTGGTGGAATACTCCTTCGAAATCACTGCCTGTAATTCTTCGATCGCATGTAATACGGTATCTACTTCTGACTCCGGCACCAGAATACGTGCGGTTGTCTCTCTTGGGATTGCATTATCCTTTGTTCCACCCTGCATGGATGCAAGACCATAATCAGACACTTTTGCTGTCTCTAAAAGAATTCTTCCCATCAGTGTATTGGAATTGGCGCGTCCCTTGTCGATCTCTGTACCGGAATGTCCCCCGATCAGCCCTGCTACACGCAGATCAATCGCGATCGCTTCCATCTCTTCCCAGGAAGACGGAATCATACACTCCATGCTGCATCCGCCTGCACAGCTTGCAAGCATAATTCCCTCATCCTCAGAATCAAGGTTGATTAACTTTCTTCCCTTTAACATGGATACATCGATACCGGCAGCACCTTCCATACCAACTTCTTCGGAAACCGTGAATACGACTTCTAATCTCGGATGACTGATCGTATCGGATGCAAGGATTGCAAGTGCATAGGCAACTGCGATTCCGTCATCTCCACCGAGTGTTGTTCCTTCTGCGGTCACATAATCACCCTCTACCTTCAGCGTAAGACCATCGTTTTCAAAATCAATCTTACAACCCGGCTCTTTTTCACATACCATATCGATATGTCCCTGAAGAATGACCGGCTCCTTGTCCTCATAGCCCGGAGTTGCCTCTTTGATCATAACGATATTTTTCAGCTCATCCTGATATACTTCTAAGTTGTGTTCCTTTGCAAATGCAACGCAGTAATCGCTTAACTTATCCTCTTTGTAGGACGGATGCGGGATACTGCAGATCTTTTCAAAATAATGAAATACTTCTTTTGGTTCTAAATTACTTAATACTTCCATTTTTACGCCTCACTCTGTTATCTGGATATTTTTTCACGCTGCTTCTCACTCAGCTTATTGACATAGACCACAAATCCATTGTTGTGCAGGGTCTGGATATACTGGGAAAGCCGCTGATACAATGGTTCTGCTTTCTCTCCGAACTGCTCATGCACACGCATACCGATCTCATAGATACTCGCTGTACCATCGATACAGTTCCATACAAAGCTGCCAAATTCATCTAATTCGATCTGGCTGGTCTTTGGTCTTTTAAAAAAGATCTGTGCGATCTTATTAAAAATCCCCTTGTTATGCACTGTGATCTCAATGTGTTTCTTCTCATTCGTGGAAAACTCATATAATGAATTATGTTTTGGTACATAATCAAGAAAATTCTCTTTCCTTTTTGCCATGCTTCCTCCTGTATTCATAAGCTGTATAGGGAATTCCAAAGGATTTTCCTATACAGCAAAAGCCTGCCATCTATATAAGATGGCAGACTTCCTGTCATTTATGCATTTTTATTTTTCTTTCCTTTTACGACACGGATCAGTGTGTATGCAAGAAGTGCAAAGATCACAAGTCCGCCCCAGTTTCCAAGACTGAACTTACCGGAGAAATCGATCCACTCACCAAGTGACTTGCCACCAACGTTGATGATTGCAAATACCGCAAGCAAGATTCCTACGATTCCTTCTCCTGCGATCAGACCGGAGGAATACAGGATTCCACGCTCGATCTTTTCCTTATGCTGACTTTCTGTCTCGCCTTCCTTCTTACGGTCGAAGAACCACTTGATTGCTCCACCGACCATCATCGGAGTACTTAAGTGGATCGGAAGGTAAAGACCTACTGCAAACGGAAGTACCGGAATTCTTAAGATCTCTACAACAATCGCAATGGCTACACCGACGAAGATCAGTGTCCAAGGAAGATTGCCACCCATAACACCTTCTACTACCATCTTCATTAAGGTTGCCTGTGGTGCCGGAAGCTCGGTAGAACCATAGCTCCATGCTGCGCTTAACAGATATAAAACACCACCGATTGCAAGTGAAGCGGCTACGACACCGATCAGCTCACCGATCTGCTGCTTCATAGGTGTTGCACCTACCAGATAACCGGTCTTAAGATCCTGTGAAGTATCTCCGGCGATTGCTGCAATGATACAGATAACAGAACCTACTGCAATGGATGCTACCATTCCAGGCATTCCGATATTGCCGGTTGCCTTTAAAATGATGGTTGCGATCAGAAGTGTTGCGATCGCCATACCGGATACCGGGTTGTTGGAGCTTCCTACCAGTCCAACCATTCTAGAAGAAACCGTCGCGAAGAAGAAACCAAACACAATAATGATAATGGCACCGATCAGGCTTACCGGAACAGCCGGGATCAGCCACATAATGATTGCCATAATACCAATTCCAAGAATTACAAAGTTCATTGGAAGATCACGGTTTAAACGGTTGTTGGCTGCTCCGGCATTCTTACCGTATCCCTTGATCGCCTGGGCAAATGTCTTAACAATCAGCGGCAGGGACTTGATCAGACTGATGATACCGCCTGCTGCTACTGCACCTGCACCAATGTAACGGATGTAATTCTTCCAGATTCCCCATGTACCAGCCTCTGTAAATAACTGTGTGATGGATACATCTGCCGGGAATAAAGTTGCATCCCCACCGAATAATACAATCAGCGGCATGATCACAAACCATGCTACCGTACCACCGGCTAATAAGTATGAAGAAACCTGCGGTCCACAGATATAACCAACACCTAACAGTGCCGGAAGTACATCCATACCGATTCCGGACCCCTTATAGCTGTTGATCTGGAAATCAACCTCACTTGGGAATACTTTAAAGCCATCTGCAACAAACTTATAAAGAGCTGCAATACCAAGTCCTTTGAATACGGTACCTGCCTTTGCACCACCTTCTTCTCCTGCCATAAGAACCTCAGCACATGCCTTTCCTTCCGGATAAGGGAGTGTTCCATGCTCCTGCACGATCAGTGCGGTACGAAGTGGGATCATAAACAGGACACCGATCACACCACCGATCAATGCGATCAGGGAAATCTCTACCAGCGAAGGTGCTGCATCGCCGCTTTCTGCTGCCCACATAAATAATGCCGGCAATGTGAAGATCGCACCTGCTGCAAGGGATTCACCCGCAGATCCGATGGTCTGTACCATGTTGTTCTCTAAAATAGAATCTCTCCGCAGAATCACACGGATGATTCCCATGGAAATAACTGCTGCCGGTATAGATGCCGATACAGTCATTCCGACTCTTAAGCCCAGATATGCATTTGCAGCACCAAAGACAACTGCGATAATGATACCCAGTACGATCGAAGTTACCGTAAGCTCCGGCATCACTTTGTCAGCCGGAACGTATGGCTTAAACTCGTTCTCGTTGTTCATTTTATCTAATCCTCCTGATGTTTTATAAGGTTATCACTGTAATATGCTAAAGTAACAGCTTTTAACCAAAGTAATACCGATTATAGCTTGAGGTTATAGATCTGTCAATGGAACTTTCTTCTAATTTGTGGTTCTAAATTTCGTACAATCCGGCCTTGCAATCCACTTTTACGGAATCGGTCTTGCGATCATAACAATATTGTCCCTCGGCCAGTAGCTGTATAATGGATTCTCTAGCCGGTCACCATGTCCATAGTACATGGAGACATGATAAATACCGAGATAACGGCCATTATTCCGGCCACCATAGAAGATCAGATCTCCCGGACGAAGCTGTGAAACATCCACCGCCTGATTGGCAATCACCTTTCCGGTCTGTACCATATGTGCCGCCATATCTGCTGCGGTTGGTGCCCATGATGCGCTGCCCCCAAGGAGAGCTGCATTGCAGCCATATGCACGGAATACCAGTGAACTGCAGTCATAATACCCCGGAGTCATACGATATGTCTGGCTATACTGGGATGTAGTGATGATCTGATATCCGGCTCCACATGCACTGATTGCGTCCTTCGAAGCAACCTCGACCTTAAACTTCATTTCCCTGCCATCTGCCGTCACTATGATATTCGTACTTCCCCCTGCGGCAGCGACCACGGTTCCGCCTCCGGTTTCCCAGGCTCCCCCGCCATTTTCTGACCAATAGGAAACTTTACTCTTTTCACATACCCCATTCACCTGGATCTGTGCGGTTGCTCCCGGCCACAGACATGCATAGTCCGATACCAGTGATGGATTGGTTACATATACTTTACAGCTTAGCTTTCTGCCATCTACCGTTGCCGTGATCTTGGCACTTCCAGTCTGTACACCGTAGATCTCGCCACTATCGGTCACTGTGACAACAGATTTGTTGGCCGTTTTCCATTTCGTAATGCTGTAACTACTCGTTCCTTTTAAGGTAAGCTTGGCCTGTTCATTTAATCCAATAATCTTATAACCGGACTTAAACTTCGGATCCGATACCTTTAAGCTGCTGCGGTATGTATAAGTTTTGCCATTTTTACATTTGACGGTTGCACGGATATGTGTTGATCCTGCTTTTTTTCCTTTAACCAGTCCGTTCTTTGCATTGACCGTGGCAATCTTCTTATTTTCCGAACTCCACTTTACAGAAGTGACGGAAGATCCCCTTCCGGCATTTTTCAGTTTCAGCCGGTGACTGGTATTTTTAGCGATTGCAAGATCCTGATCCGTAATTCCGGCATCACATACTTTGATCTCACAGGTATCCCGCCAATACAAA
>OBLI01002635.1_pt1 | contig 14902 bp, 15 predicted proteins | sample 1519701 | NCBI WGS metagenome assembly OBLI01 (sample SAMEA3663005, study PRJEB22513) | pig gut metagenome | biome: pig gut; feature: pig-associated habitat; material: faeces | place: France | collected 2012 | reverse complement strand
TTGCGGACAAACGGTTTTCAAGACCGCCTCGTTATGACCACTTCGATACCTCTCCATGTTTTTTTCTCGCCTTAATCAGCGCAAGACATATATTACCATCAATGCTTGTCAGTGTCAACCGGTTTTTGCATTTTTTTGCATTTTATTTTTGTACGAAATTTCAATCTGACGCAAAGACGCATATTCACAGACTTTTTCCAAATTATCGGTTCAGAAAGATTTTGGCAACATCCATATCTTCCGGTGTCGTAATTTTGATATTTGTATACTTTCCCCGAATCAAACGTACTTTCTGTCCCGTCATCTGTTCTACGATCATTGCATCATCTGTAATCGGGGCACCTAGAGTCCCAGCCTCTAATCGCTCAAACAAACGTGCATACGCCCGCATCAAAAGCACACGTTCAAAACACTGCGGTGTCTGTACTGCCCATAACATGCTTCGGTCCGGTGTCTGCGCCGCATATCCGTCAGTGTCTATCACCTTGATGGTATCTTTGACAGGTGTTGCAAGCACACACGCTTTTTCACGTGTAACACTCTCCATACAAAGGCGAATGCTTTCTTCATCGATCAGCGGGCGCGCTCCATCGTGAATCAGGACATATTCTGCCTCTGTCGCCTTCAGTCCCTCATATACAGACAGATAACGTTCTTCTCCTCCACCTACTACAGCACAAACTTTACGGAATCCATATTTTTCTACAATATTCTTCCTGCAAAATGCGACATCTTCCGGAGCTGTCACGAGCACGATTTCATCCACATCACTCTCTTCAAACGCACGAAGCGCGTAATAGATCACCGGATATCCGTCGAGATCCATATATTGTTTTGGTATATCACTGTGCATACGGCTTCCGACTCCCGCCGAAAGCACGATCGCTGTATAATGCATTTTGCCCATTCTTCCTGTCATTCTATTGGTTTTTTGCTCTAATCACCCAACTTGAGATTGGGCACAGCATTAAGATCCAGTCCTGCTCTCTTCCCTGCGATAAAATCATAGTATGCCGCTGCACCGATCATCGCCGCATTGTCAGTACAAAGGATGGGCGAAGGATGATAAAAACGCACGCCTTCCTCCTTGCACATCTGTTCCATTGCGCCACGGATAACCCCATTAGATGCCACTCCTCCCGCAATTGCAAACTGTTCCATGCCAAATTCACGGATTGCGTGACGCGCATGATCGACCAAAACGTCCGTTACCGACTTTTGGAAAGAAGCCGCAACATCCGCCTGATTGATTTCGATTTCTTTCATGCGGCATCCGTTCAGATAGTTTAATACAGCAGATTTTAAGCCGCTGAAGCTGAAATCATAGACTCCATCTGCGACTTTTGCGCGAGGAAAAGCAATTGCATCCGGATTTCCTTCATGCGAAACTTTCTCAATCTTCGGTCCTCCCGGATAGCCGAGTCCGATTGCACGTGCAACTTTGTCGAATGCTTCGCCTGCCGCATCGTCTCTCGTTCTTCCCAGAATTTCATAAACTCCGTAATCCTTCACCTTAACAAGATGTGTATGTCCGCCGGATACAACAAGACATAAAAACGGTGGTTTAAGACCCGGATTCTCGATGTAATTTGCGCTAATGTGTCCCTCAATATGATGAACTCCCACCAACGGAATATTTCTTGCATAGCTGATTGCTTTTGCCTCGGCAACGCCGACTAACAATGCTCCAACCAATCCTGGTCCGTATGTGACACCGATCGCGTCAATATCATCCAATGTCATCGAAGCATCGGCAAGCGCCTGTTCGATCACCTGATTAATTTTTTCAATATGCTTACGCGATGCAATCTCCGGGACAACGCCTCCATACAACGTATGTAGAGCTATCTGCGACGAAATCACATTCGAGCGCATATCGCGTCCGTTCACTACAACCGCTGCTGCAGTCTCGTCGCAGGAGCTTTCAATTGCAAGTATTTTTATTTCAGAATCTGACTGATTGCTCATTCTCTCAAAACCTCTTCTAATTTGTTTCTTCTTGCGTGTTCGGATCCTTGTCGATCTGATAATACGTCAGGATCTTCCACTTTCCCTCATCATCCTTACGCAGAACATACATTTGATACGTTCTGGTAAATTCTTTCTTTTCCTTTACAAAATAAGTTGCTGTCACATATGCCAGCTCGTCCCCCTTATCCGGGTCCGTTGTAAAAAGTACATCATCACTGTCGCACACACTGCTTTGGCGAATTTCACGATCTCGTTTCTTATAATCGGCAATCTCCTGCTCAACCGCCGTTTTATATGTATCGTTCGGATTATTTTCAAGCAGTTCGTCATCCATCAAGCCTCTCGCCTGTTCAAGCAGACGTTCAAACTCCTCATCCGTATATTTTCCTTCGTAATAGCTCAGGATAATCTTATTATAAAACTTTACCACCTCGCGGGGTGTGGATGGATAATCGCTGTCCAGATCACGTGTCGTAATTTTCTCAATTTTCGTCAGATCCCCGGTTTCATCCGGATGCACGCGAACCTTTGACTTCAGCAGATAATAACTGCCGCATACCAGTACCGTACATAATAATGCAAGAAAAACGATCCCGATCCTTCTTTTCATCTGTTAATCCTCCTCAAACGCAAGCTCCACGCTTTTGCCATCTTTTCCAAGATAAGAATTTTCAAAAATGCGACGCACCTGCGGCATATATTCCTCCGCATGTACAAGCGACGGTGAAAAATGTGTCAACCACATTTCCTTTACGCCCGCCCGTTTTGCCATCTCTGCCGCCTCGTAAAATGTCATATGTTTCTTTTGTTTTGCCTTAGCTATCTTATCCTTCTCCGCATACATTCCCTCACAGATAAACAGATCCGATCCTTCAGCAGCTTCTACAATTCCATCCGTTGGACGACTATCTGTACAATATGTGACTTTCAATCCTTTTCTCTGTGGCCCGAGCACCATCTGTGGTGTGTAAGTCACGCCATCCTGTTCGATCACTTCGCCTCGTTGCAAAATGCTCCACAACTTCATCGGAATATTCTGATCCTTAGCTCGCTCCACCGAAAATCTTCCGGCACGCTTGATCTCAACCGAATAACCATAGCAAATCACCTGATGTTTCACACGAAATGCATGAATATGGTATCCATTGAGTTCGATATCCTGCACATCATCCTCCAGTTCAATACACTTAATTTCAAACGGGAGTTCCGGTGCAATTGTTCGAAGCGCATTCACGACACGAGTCAATCCCTTTGGACCAATGATCGTAAGAGGTTCCGTTCTCTCCGCGTTGCCCATTGTAAGTAAAAAGCCAGGCAACCCGCTGATATGATCCGCATGAAAATGCGTCACACAGAGAATATCGATCGGTTTAAAGCTAAGCCCGGCCTCCTTAATGGCAATCTGGGTTCCCTCACCGCAATCGATCAGTAAACTGCTTCCATTGTATCGCAACATCAGTGACGTCAGCCACCGGTACGGAAGCGGCATCATTCCAGCCGTTCCCAACAAACATACATCTAACATGAACTATCTTCCTATTCTACTTCTGCCACTCCATAATGCCTGCATCTTCCGTCGGCAGCCGGTAAAAATTTTTCCGCACTCCGATCGTTATAAATCCCTTCTCCTCATATACATGGATTGCCGGAGCATTCGACACGCGTACTTCCAACACAATGCGTTCAATTCCGTGTTCTTCCGCCCACTGCTGCATCGCCGCGACAAGCGCCGCTCCGATTCCCCTTCCACGCACCTCTTTGGCTACTGCTACATTTGTGATCTCGCCTTCCGGTTTCATCAAATACATACCGATATATCCAACTACATTGCCTCTGTCATCCTCTGCGGCAAAAAACACTGTAGAGTTAGCCATGCCGTCAAGAAATCCCTGTTCGCTCCACGGTTCCGAAAAGCAATCCCGCTCGATCAACGCAACCGTCGGGACATCTTTCTCCGTCATCTGCCTGATTCTCATATGCGAAAATCCCTTGCCTTCTCCTGACGTTCTCTCTCGGCCTGTGAAAGACGCAGATAATCCGGCTTATGATCCGCCGCATTCTCCGCCTTTCCCTCCTCATAAAGGATTGCTCCAAGTGCCGCTACCGCTGCCGCACGCTGCTTATTGCAATGCGCCGGAGCATACTGATAAGGAACATTACAATGTTCCGCAATAAAATCACGGAATACCGGAACGCCGTCTCCCAGGAACACAACCGGACGTCCCATCTCATTTACTTTCTCAACAATTTCTTCAATCTGCACCACACACTGTGGCAAAAGCATCTGCATTTTTTCATCCACAAACGTGTACAATCCGGTATAAGTCTGTTGTCTTCTCGCATCCATAAGCGGACAGATCACATCATGGCAGTCCCAGATATTATAAGCCAGTGCATCCACAGTCGGGACCGAAACGATCTTCTTATCCAACGCAAGTGCGAGTCCCTTTGCGGTAGCGGAGCCGATACGAAGGCCGGTAAACGACCCCGGTCCTGCCGATACTGCAATCACATCCACCGATGAGAGATCCAGTTCGATCATCTTTGCCACTTCATCCAGCATCGGAAGAAGTGTCTGCGAATGTGTTTTCTTATGATTAATTGTATATTCGCCAAGTAAATTGTCATCTTCCATGACAGCCACGCTCGCAACAAGGCCGGAGCTGTCCAATGCAAGTATCTTCATGTTCTATCAACCTCTACCTATCTAAAATCGTAATCTTTCTGTAATCGAATCCCTTTTCAAGATTCTTCTCAATTGTAATCTCCTTGCGGTGTTCCGGCAAAATTTCCTCGATCAGATTTGCCCACTCGATCATTGTGAGTCCCTCTCCATAGAAATAGTCCTCGTAACCGATCTCATCCATTTCTTCGATATCTCCGATTCGATATACGTCAAAATGATAAAAAGGCATTCGCCCCTCTTCATACACCTGCACAATCGTAAAAGTCGGGCTGCAGATAGGTTCATCAATGGAAAGTCCCTGTGCGATTCCCTGTGTCAGAACCGTCTTGCCTACCCCCAGATCTCCAACCAGTGTATATACATCTCCGGGTTTTGCCGCCCGGCCAAGTTCTTCCCCCAGCTTGAGGGTCTCTTCCGGAGAATTTGTCTCAATTACTCTGCCTGTATTTGTGTCATTCATATTATGCTTCCTGTACTTTCTTTATTTGCATTTGATGCTATCTCACAGAAAAAAGCGACATGTCAGCTTCTGCTTTACGCCTTCTTCAGCTTCAGACGGAACTTTTCAAGCTTCGATTCAGCCACTTCACAGAATGCACCATACTGCTCTCCAAGCTGTGGCATCGGGATAATATACGCATTCACACGGCTGCTATAGATCAATACCATATTCTTTGTTGATACAATCTTGTATACCATGTTCCACGGAAGTTCTCCGGATTCTTTGCCCTGTGTCACTTTAATAAACTCTTCCGACACTTCATAATGAAGCTTTCCTGCAAGTACTTTGTTGCTTTTCAGAGTAGACTTTGCACGGAACCAAAGCGAAATCGGCACATAGAACCAGAATACCGCACCCATTACAATATACATAAATAAGTACCCCGTCTCTGTATCCGGTTTCGAGGCTGCAATGCCTGCCATGACAAAAGCAAGGATGCCCAGCGCGATTGAGATAATTCCACTCATTCCCGTATATGTCTGAAACATATTAAACCGATATAAATCCTTCGGTTGCAACTGTACGTCAAATTCTACTTTCATCTTGTTCTCCTTTATATTCTATGCTTAGGGCATAGGACTCCATAATCAAGCATATTATAGCAGTTCATTTCCAAAAAGGAAAGAAAAAATATGCGCACCGTCATCTTACCGCAAAACGTCAGGCAAACGCATGCTCATAAGAATCCGGTGCGCATAAAAATCAGCAATTCAGTTGTATTATTTCCGTGTTACTTCCGTATTTAAATCAGCCTTATTCATATAGCCGTGTCCCGGATTCTGTCCTAGACATTGTATCTTCCCTTAAGGATTGGGGAAAGCGGCTTATAAACAAGCATTGTGATTGCGACTGAAATCAGGCCTTTTACAATGGTGAACGGAAGGTTAAATACCAGAAGACTCTGCAGGATCGATTTCATGGATGGCAGGATTGCCTGATACATTCCAAGAATTGCTTCTTCCGGCATCGCTACCTGATAATATACCGGATATACGATAAAGTAGTTTGAGAATACACAGAAGATTCCCATAAATACCGCACCTGTGATTCCACCAAGTAAAGCACTCCTCTTGCTTTTCTTATGCTTGTAGATCAGTCCTGCCGGAATGACAAAGGCCGCTCCAAGGATAAAGTTGGAAAGTTCTCCGACTAACATACTGTTCGAATCCATCAGATGAAGCAGATTCTTGATCAGGCAAACGATCACTCCACAAAGCGGACCATATGCAAATGTGCCGATCAAAGCCGGAAGATCCGAAAAATCAAATTTGATAAATGCCGGCATAATCGGAATCGGGAACTCAAAGTACATCAGTACAAATGAGATTGCCGACAGCATCGCTGTCACAGTGATAAACCGTACCTTGCTTGTCGCTCCTGTCTTCGTGTTGTTGGTTGCTGCAGCGCTTGCTGCTTTTGTTTCGTTGCTCATGTTCATTCTCCTTTACATAAATGTTTTAAGGAATCCCAGAGAACATTTTTATCGCATTCGAGCAAATGCAATAAAAAACCCCGATCAATTCGATCGGGGTAATTCGTTACACAAATGGATGCATGCTGCCTACGGCAAACACACATACACGATAACTTCTTCTCTCATCCAGACTATACTGTCGGTCCCGGAATCTCACCGGATCGGCTGCCTAAGCAGTTCACGGACTATACCGTCGGTCGGGAATATGCGTCAGATTACGCAGCACCCTGCCCCGAAGAATTCCTATTCGTTTTACAGTAACTATTCTATGCATTTATCGTAAAGCTGTCAACCATTTTCTATATGCCCGCGTAATTTTTCACAGGGTACAATCCACACCGCTCTACACATCCATGCATTTTTTCACCGTTTGCAATCCGTGCCTTTTCGTGCAAAGGCTTACAGCTTCATCGTCAACTGAATTCTCTGCTTTTTTAAATCAACACTCAATACTTTCACATCGACAATATCCCCGACGCTGACTGCTTCAAGCGGATGCTTGATGTAGCGGTCACAGATCTGCGAGATGTGGACCAGTCCGTCCTGATGCACACCGATATCGACAAAAACTCCAAAATCAATAACATTACGCACAGTTCCCTTAAGTACCATCCCCGGTGTCAGATCCTTCATTTCAAGGACATCGCTGCGCAGGATCGGCTTTGGCATGTCTTCACGCGGATCACGTGCCGGCTTCTCGAGTTCCTTTACAATATCCCGAAGTGTCAGCTCTCCGATTTCCAGTTCCGAAGCAAGCTTTTTGTAATCGGAAATCTTCTTGGAGATTCCGACAACCGAACGATTGCTGACATCCTCGAGTGTATAGCCGAGTTTCGCCAATAATTCTTTTGTTGCCGCATAGGACTCCGGATGCACGCCGGTCGCATCAAGCGGATTCTTTCCGCCGGTAATACGCATGAATCCGGCACACTGCTCGTACGCTTTCGGGCCGAGCTTTGCGACTTTAAGAAGCTGTGAGCGTGACGTAAAGCTTCCGTTTTCCTCGCGATAAGTAACAATATTTTTTGCGATTACTTTGCTGATACCGGAAATGTACTCCAGAAGCGATGCCGATGCCGTATTCAAATCCACACCGACACGATTGACACAATCCTCAACCACGCCGCCGAGCGCTTCGCTTAATTTCTTCTGGTTCATATCATGTTGGTACTGTCCGACTCCGATCGACTTCGGATCGATCTTGACCAGCTCCGCAAGCGGGTCCTGCAAGCGACGAGCCATCGAAGCTGCGCTGCGCTGTCCCACATCAAAATTCGGGAACTCTTCGGTTGCAAGCTTACTTGCCGAATAAACCGATGCCCCCGCTTCATTTACGATAATATACTGGACCTGTACCGGAATTTCTTTAAGAAGCTGCACGATCACCTGCTCCGACTCGCGGGATGCCGTGCCATTTCCAAGCGAAATCAGGGTAATATGATACTTTGCAATCAGTTTCTTTAATACCGCTTTGGCTTCCTCCACTTTATTCTGAGGAGCCGTCGGGTAGATAACGGTTGTGTCGAGCACCTTTCCGGTCGGATCAACAACCGCAAGCTTACATCCGGTACGGAACGCCGGGTCCCAGCCGAGCACAACCTGGCCTGCGATCGGTGGCTGCATGAGAAGCTGCTGCAGGTTCTTGCCAAACACTTTGATTGCTCCATCCTCCGCTTTCTCCGATAAGTCGCTTCGAATCTCACGCTCGATTGCCGGAGCGATCAAACGCTCGTACGCATCGGTTACCACTTCACAGAGTACCGGTGCCATCTGTCCCTGCGTGTTTGTAATCACCTGTTTCTCTAAATAACGGCAGATATCTTCCTCCGGAGCCTCAATCTTCACGGTCAGGAATTTTTCCTTCTCCCCACGGTTGATTGCAAGCGTGCGGTGTCCTGCGACCTTGGATAACGCCTCATCAAATTCATAATACATTTCATATACGGATTCCGCTTCCGGGTCCTTTGCCGCGGACACAAGGCGTCCCTTCTTCATCGTCAGTTCGCGGATATGCTTGCGGTAATCCGCATTGTCCGATACGAACTCGGCTAAGATATCTTTTGCCCCATTGATTGCATCTTCCACGGACTCAACGCCTTTTTCCGCATCAACATAAGCGGCAGCCTCTTCCTCAAGCGGTGTCTTTGACATCTGCAGCATGATCACGTTTGCCAATGGTTCAAGACCTTTTTCCTTGGCAATTGTCGCGCGGGTACGGCGCTTCGGGCGGTACGGACGGTACAGATCATCGACTGCCACCTGTGTTTCAGCCGCGAGAATCTGTTTCTTCAACTCCTCGGTCAGTTTGCCCTGCTCCTCGATAGACGCAAGAACCGTCTGCTTCTTGTCCTCGAGATTGCGCAGATAGATCAGGCGGTCATATAGGTTACGCAACACTTCGTCATTGAGTGCCCCGGTCGCCTCCTTGCGGTATCGCGCGATAAACGGGATCGTACATCCCTCATCGATCAACTTGACCGCTGCCTCTGCCTGATTATTTCGAATACCCAGTTCCCGGGCGATTTTTGCAATAATATCCATTGGTAAATCCCTTTCAAATAAATTTCTCTTTCCCTATTATATAGGAAGTGTTAAAATGAAATCAATACTTATTCGGAGGTAACAGATGGACCAGTTTCAACCGTCCGGCAATCCATACGGACAACCTTATCACACACCTTACAGAAGTAACCATTCTGAGCGTATGGCAATTACTTCGATGACGCTAGGTATGATTGCACTCATCAGTTGTACCTGCTTGTATCTGTCAATTCCATGTGGCGCGCTTGCGATCATTTTTGCCACGCTTTCCCGCGGCGGACAGATGCGTTACAGCGGCAAGGCACAGATGGGACTTATTCTCGGTGCAGCAGCACTCATCCTTACCGTAGTCGTCTACGGAGCATCTTTTGCTTTGGCACTCGCACAGTATGGCAGCATCGATGGTATCCTGAAAGCTTACTCAGACATGATCGGCATCGATTACAACGATCTGATCCAACAGCTTTATCAGACACCTTAATTGCATCTGTTACCAATGCCTGTTCATTTGAAACAATCAAGATTCCATCGAACCGGCCTTGGAATCCATGCATGCAACAAGACGAACCCTTCACTCACCCTAACGGTGCCACACCTGTAGTAGCAAGAATGAGGTTCTTGACCAGACAATTTACAATGGCAATAACAAGTGCAATCCACAGATACAGATCTCTGTAATGCATACCAATGTGGATTTTTCCACGCGAAATCCGCTCAATCGTCTGCGAGATCATAAACCAGCCTCCCACTACAACTCCGTATACAACGATCGGATGGTAGTACAGGGAGGTTATTATTTTGCCATGTAATAACGCATAAGTTGCACGCGTTCCGCCGCATCCCGGACAATAATATCCTGTCATCGCATGGATCATGCACGGAGCCATATGTATGGTCGGCAGAACTCCCGCGCGATACAGTCCAAATACGATTGCACCAATCGCGATACACATCCATCCTATAATATAAAAAATTTTATCTAAAAGCTTGTCTGTTTTCATTTTTATCCTTTTTCACTTGATTCATCTTCATCGTTTCTATCTGTTTCAGTATAATCATTTCTATTACTGAAAATCAACTATTATCCGATTAGAAAAATCCGGTTTTGCCATGACCAGATTTTGATAAATACGGACGATACCGGATGATAAAGTAACGATAGAAAATTAACAGTAAGTTTTTTAAGCCGACGGACTTTGAACGATACCGACTTTCTCTCAGTTTTTTCTGCCGTAGTTGCATTTTGAACAAAGAGTGTAATTTGTTGTGATGTTTTAGTGATTTTTTTGACTGACACATCACGCTATAATGAAAGACAACTCTACTTTTTCCTAATAAATGGTATGTTTTCCAGCATGTTAGCATATTTACTTCACACTACAACTATAGGCGAAATCACTTTTTCTTTAAAAATGGTATGTTGTTAAGTGTTTTAACGTTTTACATCACGTTAATTGTATAGACAAAATAGGATTCGATAATAAAATGATATGAATTTTGTCAAATGGGGCACTATGTAATATTTCTTTTCCCTGCGCCCTTGACAAAATGACCCTGAGAGAAAATTTGACCATTGAGTCATGGGCGAACCGGAAACTGCATGACCTACAGAAGAAAAATGAAATCCAGGCCATGAGAAACCCGGAAAGGCCATAACCTGCAGGAAAAAATGAAATTCAGGCCATGGGAAACCCGGAAAGGCCATGACCTGCAGGAAAAAAATGAAATTCAGGCCATGGGAAACCCGGAAAGGCCATGACCTACAGGAGAAAAATGAAATCCAGGTCATGGGAAACCTGGAAAGACCATGACCTGCAGGAGAAAAATGAAATTCAGATCATAGAGAAAATGGAAACAGCATGATCAGGAGATTCTGCTTGTTCAGAATGAATTTGTATAAAATAAATCACGCGCGGCGAAATTTTACATTTACTAGTAAAATAACACCGCGCGTCAATTTTTATTATCTAATATGTAGCTAATTTTTGTCGTGCATCAGATAAGCATTTCTTAAACAAATAGATACCGGATTCAAAGAATAAAAAAGAAAATTAGCATTAAAATTTATCCAATCTACAGGACTTGGGCTAGTTTTAAGAACTGTATTTCCCTAATCTACAGGCATCGGAGCCATACTTATTTTTGAAGGACAAATTTGCAACTGCTTCTGGGTTCCATTCCACCCGCTAATAGCGTAGCAAAAACAAATTGTAGCTGTCTATCTGAAATAGAGCCAAAAGCTGACTTGCAAATTTTCCTGAACAAAATAATCGTATGGTCTGATGCCGTAACTTCGAGAAATACTCTGTCATTGAAATCATTCAAGTCCGTCACTTATAGAAGAATCTACTGCTAATTTTCTATCATTATTCCATCATCCGGTATCGTGCGTTTTGAAAGCCTATCTGATCACGACAAACCCGAATTTGTCAAATCTTATTGATCCTTGTATTCCTCTGCAAGTTCTTTCTCAAGCTCACGAGGGCGAAGATCCACACCTCTTGAAGAATCGGAATCCGGATCATCACCGAAGTGATAATCATTTCCAGGCAGGATTGCATTCAAGATGATTCCTGCAAGTGCTGCGATTGCAAGAGATGTCAGTGTGATGGATGTCCCACCAATGTTAAATGTCAGTCCGCTGGAGAATCCAAGTCCGCTGACAAGAATCACACCTGCGATAATGAGGTTACGTGACTTTGTGAAGTCTACGTGGTTCTCAACAACGTTACGAACACCGATTGCGGAGATCATACCGTAAAGAATAAAGCTGACACCACCGATGATGGAAGCTGGCATAGAACCGATGATCTCTGCGAACTTCGGAATAAAGCTGAGGATGATCGCGTAGACAGCAGCTAAACGAACAACCTTCGGGTCATGTACACGGGACAGCTCAAGTACACCGGTATTCTCACCGTATGTTGTATTTGCAGGTCCACCGATCAATGCAGAAAAAGAGGTTGCAAGACCATCACCGATCAATGTACGGTGAAGTCCCGGATCTTCCAGAAAATTCTCGCCTACGGTTGCGGAGATGGCAGACATATCACCGATATGCTCCATCATAGTTGCAATGGCGATCGGAGCCATAACAAGGATTGCTGTGATATTGAACTTCGGGAGCTGGAATGGCGGAAGTCCGACAGCAGATGCATTGATAACATTTGTGAAATCAAAGATTGCGGATCCGTCCGGGTTCGTAAATCCAAGTCCATGTAAAGCAAGTGCAAATACATAAGAAATCACAACACCGAGAAGGATTGGAATAATCTTGAACATTCCCTTGCCCCAGATGTTAAAGATAATGATAACAGCCAGTGCAACGATTGCGATCAGCCAGTTTGTGGATGCATTGTTTACAGCTGATGGTGCAAGGCTGAGTCCGATACAGATGATGATCGGTCCTGTTACAACCGGTGGAAGGAAACGCATCACGCGCTTTACGCCAATCAGCTTAATGATAAGTGCAAGCACCAAATACAGAAGACCGGCAACAAAGATACCGCCGCATGCATACTGCAGCTTCTCGGAATCCGGCATGTTGGCAAAGATTCCAGTGTCAAGGCTCGCAATACTTGCAAATCCACCGAGGAATGCGAAGGAAGATCCTAGGAATGCAGGGATCTTAAACTTTGAACATAAGTGGAAGAACAGAGTACCGAAACCGGCACAAAACAGAGTAACCTGTACGGAAAGTACCTGATTGGCACTTCCAAAATAGCCGTTTACCAGAATTGGTACTAAAATCGTTGCACCGAACATGGCAAACATATGCTGCAGACCGAGTAGCAGCATTTTTGGAACGCCTAAGACACTGGCGTCCTTAATGATGTCTTTTGAGTGATTCATTTGTAACTCCTCCTAATTTTTTATACTAATACCCACCGGAATTTCCGCTGGGTGATAGTTCTAAATATATTGATGAAAGGATGGCTGCCCTTGCTCCTGGGATGCGTTCTGACGCTCATTAATAGAATCAAGTTCTCCCGTAATATCAAGATACAGGTTTGCTGTTGTCTGAAACTGATACGGCAATACCCACAGATAACCGATTCCCATACTTAAAACACTAAGCACATGTAAACCTAAGAAGCTAAAAAACTGATACAACAGACGTTTGCGATTGCCTTTCATCATTTTCCGGCTTGTTCTAAGTGCTTCGATCACACCAGATTCTGCATGATCAAGCATGAGATATACCGTCAACGCATACTGCAGCTGAACAAATGCAATCAGCAATACACTGAGTACTGCAAGTATAACAAGGCGAACAATTGCCAAGACGTTCTTCTCGGTAATATAGTAGAGAAGGATTCCCAGTCCCGCCGGAACGGCAGCCAGCACCATGAGAAGTGTCAAAAGAATTCCTGCCAGCAGGAAGCGGTCCGGATGATTTTTAAATGCATAAAAAACCATCCCCAGTGCCGGCTTCTGTCTTCTTGCGATATGCAGATGAAAATAAATGACGCCTGCCGACAATAAGAATGTAATCAACGAAATCAAAAAGTCCGCGATATAAAATATAATCGTCTGTCCAATTGGCTGTACGGAGTTTTGTAGCATAGAAAAAGGGAGTTCGGCCGCCAGAGGAATAATTCCTAAAGCGAGGATGGCTCCCATGGAAATTCGATATTGTCCACCCAAGTTCTCTCGAGCGATGCGCTTGAGTTCTTTGCAAGATCTGTTCATCGTCAAATTGACTCCTTCATTCAAAAGCAGATATTCTACATACTTTGGACATTATAACATGGAAAGTAGGAAAAGAAAAGCCTTGTGCATGAATTGCACAAGGCTTTCGTGTTTTAATTTTAACCCTTAACACTTCCTAATGCAACACCCTGAACGATGTGCTTAGAAAGAATCAGATATACAATGATTACCGGCAGGATTGAGAATGTGATCATCACATATACCTGACCCATATCAAACTTCAACCAGTCAGCAGCACGTAACTGTGCAATCAGGATTGGAAGTGTTTTCTTCTTATCTGCATGTAAGATCAATGCAGGAGTGAAGTAATTATTCCAGTTGCTTACGAATGTGAAGATTGCCTGTACGGCGATCGCCGGTTTCATAAGCGGAAGAACAATGCTGTTGAATGTATGGAACTCTCCGGAACCATCAATACGAGCAGCCTCGATCAGTGACATTGGTAATGCACTCTCCATGTACTGCTTCATATAGAAGAATACAACCGGAGATGCAATCGCAGGAATGATCAGAGGAATAAAACTATCCATTAAGTTCATCTTATTTACAAGTTTGATAAATCCAAGTGCGGTAACCTGTGTCGGAATCATCATAATCATCAGGATGAACGGATAAATGTATTTCTTTAACTTGAACTCATATGCATGAATCGCATATGCAGTCATGGTTGAGAAATAAGTACAAAGTAATGCGGAGCAAGCTGAGATCAGCAAGCTGTTAAACATACCGGACCAGATCGGTAAAGTTCCCTTAATGAGATTGTTCCAGTTGACAAGTAAATGTGTACTTGGAATCGCTGTAAATCCTGATTGTAATTCTCCGTTTGATCTGGTTGCGTTAATAAACATTACATAGAACCAGAATAAGCAGAAGAACGAGATAACGATCAGTACAATATAGGCAAGTACACGTCTTGCATGTAAGCCCATGCCTTTTTTCGTTCCGTTATTCGTTGTGTTAGCCATAGTTCATTACCCCTTTCTCTTATCGTTTCCTGTTACCTTAAATACAATCA
>OBLI01002633.1_pt1 | contig 14909 bp, 14 predicted proteins | sample 1519701 | NCBI WGS metagenome assembly OBLI01 (sample SAMEA3663005, study PRJEB22513) | pig gut metagenome | biome: pig gut; feature: pig-associated habitat; material: faeces | place: France | collected 2012 | reverse complement strand
CCATCTGTTACCTTGGTATTTTCAACAATCAAGCCAGTCAAACCGGAATGAGCTTCCATTACAGTAGCCAGCCCCTTGGTATTAAGGACTTTTCTCAGTCTCTTTCTTCTGATATCTGGCGTAGAAAGCTCAGCATTAGCTCTTCTCTCCAGTTCCTCGTACTTCTCATCTTTTGAATAAGGGAACTCAACAAGCTGTCCACCATAAGATGCAAGAACAGAACATACTTCATCGCGAATTGGCTTCTGTACACCATTCTGCCAGTCGTCACCATGTACTACATAATCCGGTTTTAGCTCTTCAAGGTTTTTCTTATAGCTAAGAGTATCCTGTTCTACAACCTTTTCTACACCCTTGATATTCTCAAACATCGCCTTTCTTTCTTCAAAAGGAAGAAGAGGGAATCTCTTATAAGACATAACTGCTTCATCAGTCAATACACCCACTATAAGGTCCCCTAGTTCTGCAGCCTTCTTGATAATTTCGATATGGCCACTATGTACCATATCTGTCGAGAAACACATGTAAACAGTTTTTTTAGACATATTTTTCTTTATCCTCCTTTAATATCATCTAAATAAAAAATCATCCGTTTGAGATGATTTCCGTTATTCTCTTTTTAACCTTTTCCAGATCTTCTGGATTATCAATTTCTGTACATAATCTGTCTTTGACATCAAATGCCTTGATATGGCATTTATCAGTCACTTCGTTCAAAGCTACTTCTGCGTAGCACTTTCTTTTATCATTCTCGCAGTATTCAACAATCTTATTGAGCCACACCATCCAATCCTCTTTATTCAGTTTATAAAGAGCCTGGGCTTCCATTGCGGAATCGAAGAACTCAATACCAACTGCTTTCACTTCTCCATCCTTTACCACTGCTTTGAAATCCTTCTCTGGCAGAGGAATCGTTGAAGATACTTTCATGCAACTGTTCTTCTCATCTAATAAATCTCTTAACACGGATTCTTCAAAAGCGAGGTCACCATGCATGAGGATGATGTCATCATCAAGATGCTCTCTAGCACAATAGATTGAGTAAATGTAATTAGTCTTATTATAAACTGGGTTGTTCACAAAAGTGAAGTTAAGTCCTAGATTAAGTGACTCAGAGTAATCAATAAGAACCTGATCGTAGTAACCCGTTGTGATTACAATATCAGTAATATTTAATTTTTTAAGCAGCTTAAGCTGACGGGACAGAATTGTATCTGTAGCAGATATTTCTGTCATACACTTCGGATGATCTTTTGTAAGAACACCCATTCTGGAACCTAATCCAGAGTTAAGAATTAATGCTTTCATTTACTGTTTCCTCTTTATCCATAATTTATTTCTTATATACCTTACAAAAAAATCAAACTGAGGATCCCTTCTATAAATAACATAATATATAAGATTAGGAATAATACACAACACAAGTCCTCGAAGCAATAATACTAAAAATCCATTACTAACGTATTCTTTTGAGATTACTATCATTACTGGATAACAAATAGCCATGTTGACAAGCGTTACCACAAAATAAAACAATAATTTAAGTACGTATTCCTTTAATCCCTTCTTAAAATAAATATCGAACGTTACTTTTGCTGACCATGGAATACCAATAAATCCAGTAGTAATAATGGTAGAAACTACTATGCCCGCCAACGAGTACACTTCACCATATTTCCCCAGCATTAAAACGAGGCTAAGGTTAATCACAAGATTTGCAATCCCACAAATCAAACAACGATATCTGTCCTCCCACCATATGCCAATTGCATTTTTATATGTGCCTAAAATTCCAAAGCAATTTGAAATATAAAAACACATTACACAAAGGAATACAATAACAGATGGAAGTATACCTTTTTCTCCAATCCAAACATATATAAATGGAGAAGACAAATATAATAAACAAATACTGCACCATCCTAAAATCCAACTATATCCAAATGTATATTTTTCCAGATCATTATAATTCTTTTCAACACTATCCAAAGCAATAGAATTACCAAATCCAGCTTGCAATGAAACATAAATAACAACAACAAATCCCTGTATAGAAGTTATTATATATGAATAATTTGAATAATATCCTAACATTACAATACCTAAAAAAGTTGATATCACGATATTATCAAATGAATTACTCAATACGGTTCCCATCTTGGACAAAAAAGTACCTGAAAGAATTTTCTTAAGATGATCCATTTCCTCCTTTTCTACACTTCCCTTTGGAACAATATTGGGGTAATATTTAGTAGCAGTAAAATATGCTGCCATATTGGTAAAGACACTACTCAGCACTGTAACAAACGCATACAAATAATAGTTTTTTGAAATAATCAAAACAACAACCTGAAGTAAAAAGAAAGCTATTTTAGCTATGCTATTTATATTACTTATAATGTCCTGCCTTTGATACGCTTCCAATAGACAAGTCTTGTATCCACCAAAAAAATAACTAATTACAGTATTCGCCAAAAAGATAATAAATAATATATAAACATTAATGTCTTTCGGTATAGCACTTAAATCTTTTATTAGGTAATGTATGAATGGTAAGCATACAAATCCCATTGTAAGAATAATTACGCCAACAATTAGGTATGCCCTCTTTATAAAACGCAATAAAGCACAAAGTTTTCTTTCATCATTTTGTGCTACTCCTTGATACATAATTGTTACAATTCCTATATCAAATCCCAACTCTGCCAAAGATAATGTTGAAAGAATTGAAGTGAACAGACCTCCTAATCCTATATAGTTTATTCCCAACTCGTAGATAACTAGAGTTCTTGTAAAAAAAGGTAACAATATATTAATAGTTTTATTTATAATTCCCCAAACAATATTTCTTTTTGCGTTTAAACCCGCATCTAACCTCATACTCTATCCTCAATTATTTTTAGGAACTCTTTGTAATCCCTAATATAGTCTTCAACTTCGTAATAATCAGAAGCGGCCACGCAAAGAACAGAGTCTTTCTGTAACCAAAGCATTTCACGCCATGTAGGTTCTTCAATCACTACTCCAATTGATGGATCGGAAAGTTCTATTTCTTCTCTGCCATACTTGTTTTCAAGAATTAATTGTATTCTTCCATAAGGACAGAATAGTAGCTGCTTCAGTTTCTTATGGGCATGGAAACCTCGTCTTGCTCCTTCTGGAACTTTTGATATATAATACATTCTTTTAAACTCAAATGGAACATCATGCGTCGCTTCAAAGAAAGACAATTCTCCAGCGCCAACAGTCGGTATTGTTTTGATATGTACTATCTTGCATCCAGCTACTTCGGTTCTATCATCAAGAACATCACCTTTTAGAACAGAATACCATTTCAGGTTTTCCATTCCTTTATATCGCTCCAGTACAGAAGATGGTATGTCCAAGGCTTCATGGAAGTTGTGTTTATCATAGAAGCGAACAGCTCTTTCATTTACCCTTGATACACACCAGTAGACACTTTCTAATCCATATTCTTCAAATGCTAGCCTAATGATTTCTTCCATTCCATACCAGGAATAACCTCTTCCCATTGCAGATTTTCTTACCGTTATAGCGAATTCCGCACTTCCATCTTCCACATTTTTTAAGGATACAGTCCCCATGTACTCATCTTCATCAGAAACGATGGCAAGATGTATGCTTTCTTCTTTATTAGCTGAAGCCAAAATAAAAGACTCTGCATCCGCTAAAGTCTTCTCTATGAAATTTCCTTTTAATTTGCCAACAACACTCTCATCATGCATCCATTCAAGCATTGGAGGTGCATCTTTTAATTCTAGATTTCTTAGTCTCATTTATTATCTACTCCAATAACAATCTTTTAAAATATCTCTTTATTCTTCTCTCTATTCCTGCATGCAGAAGAACTGTAATTGATATACATACACTCCAGCTAATAAAAATAATCAACAAAATATTGCTAATGCTATATCTATAAATAATCAATTTACTAATTTTATTGGAAAATAACTGTGCTAAAAATAAACAGTAAGTCATTTCGCTTAAACTCAAGAGTATTATCCTTAACTTATCATTCATTTTTTCAAAGGAAACACCACTTAGTGCAACGATCAAAACTATAAAACAAGGAAGACAAATCCATGAATATAGCATATAGTTTCCTACAGCTATATCTAAATTTACAGCAATAGTAACTCCTGTAATCATTAGAACGCTTATAATAAAAATGGACTTCCAATTATAAAGATACTTCTTAACAAATTCCATTTTGTCTAGCGAAGGTTTCATCGATGCAATAAATATTCCAATAGAAAACTCTAGTAATCTGAAAAATGGATTTGAATAAATGGAGTTCAAATCAAAATACCAAACAACAATCGTTGCATATAGTAAAACAAATATCATCACTAACATAATAAAGATCTTTGTTTTATTGCGTATTCTAATTACGTATTCTTGTATAGCTGGGTATATTAAATAACATATCAAAATGCACGAAATAAACCACGTACCACCATTGTGAGTAAGGGAGAATAAGGAATCAAATACAGACTGAATCCCAAGCAATTCTATCGGAAACAGAACAATCGTTTGTAATAATGTCCCCCCCGAGATCTAACAAGCTCAATTAATACATATGTTAAGCCCACTATATAATACATGGGAACTATACCAATAAATCTCTTCTTAAAAAATATTTTCAGCCTTTCAGTGGAAAATAATGACTCTCCTGAAGTACTAATATAGAGAGAGTATCCAGATAGAATGAAAAACAATGTCATAAAAACAGCGCCCATTTTGACAAAGTTCGTTAGAATACCATATTGTGCCCCTAAATGAATATTCGTGTGAAATGCACAAACAAATAGAGCAGAAAAAATTCTAAGAACATCAAGCCCATATAATCTATTTTTCACCTATAACCCTCCGCTTATCTAAACTCATTCACCTTATCAATCACGTACTGTACTTCTTCATCTGTCATTCCATAATACATTGGGATACTTAACTCAGTAGCACTGATTTCCTCCGCAATTGGGAAGTCGCCTTCTTTGAATCCAAGATCTTTATAGCATTCCTGAAGATGCATAGGAATTGGATAGTGTTTGTTTGTTCCAATACCAGCATCATTTAAGAACTTTTCAAGTTCATCTCTTCTCTTGCATCTGATGCCAAAGATGTGCCATACAGGATTAGCATATTCAGGAATATAAGGAAGAATAACTTCTCCATTCTTAATACCATCAATGTACTTCTGTGCAATTCTTCTTCTCTCTTCATTCATCTTATCTAGATGAGGAAGTTTTGCAGCAAGGAAAGCAGCCTGAAGTTCATCAAGGCGAGAATTGTTTCCTTTATAAATATGATGGTACTTGTAGTCAGAACCATAATTGCCAAGAGCGCGAATCTTCTTTGCAAGTTCCTCATCATTTGTCACAGTAGCCCCTGCATCACCAAGTGCTCCCAGGTTCTTTCCTGGATAGAAAGAGAAACCAGCTGCATCACCAAATGAACCGATGACCTTTCCCTTATATGTAGCACCATGCGCCTGGGCACAGTCCTCTACCACAAATAATCCATATTTTTTCGCAATCTCCATGATTGGATCCATATCGCATGGCTGACCATAAAGGTGGACTGGCATGATTGCCTTAGTATTATCTGTAATAGCTTCTTCAATTCTTGTAGGATCGATATTGAAGGTGCGAATATCCGGTTCAACAAACACCGGAGTAGCCCCTACATATGTGACGGCTAAGGCTGTAGCAATATAAGTGTTAGAAGGAACAATGACCTCATCTCCAGCACCTACTCCAAGAGCTTTAAGTGCAAGAAAAAGTGCATCTAAGCCATTACCAACTCCAACACAATATTTACTGTCACAGTACTCAGCAAACGCCTTTTCAAAAGCTTCATCTTCTACGCCTTCGATGTACCAAGAGCGAGTAAAAACTCGATCAAATGCAGCTCTTAAATCTTTATCTAATTCAGCCTCCATGGGCTTAAATGTTACAAATGGTGTTTTATTAGTCTTCATAACAATATTCTCCTAGTTCTTTCTTAATTATGTCCATAGCATCTTGATTATTATATTGCTTCCAAATACCTATATTCCTTTTTGATATTTCCGGAATAAACAATTGACGTTTATTAACATGCCTGTCTTTGGAAATTTTTAGGTACTCATATATTTTATTTGTACATTTTTCATAATTTTGAATTAATTCCTCAAAATTCAAAAATAGAATATCATTATTAGATTCTACCAGTTCGCTTTTTCTAAAATGTAATGATTTATACCACTCTATAAACATGGATGGATCATCCTTAACCGCTAATTCTGCGCCAATAAGCTCTTTGCATTTTACTAAATCTACATAAACATCGCGAGGATCTCTATCTACAATAATTACTTTTGCACTATTAGAATATTTAAACGCATATTCAGGAAAATGCGCAGGTACTCCTTGATCCAACACCAAATAATCATCTTTTTCTGACATCAATGGAATAAACAACCTATCTATATAGTCTTTAGTTATATCCTCAAACTCTTTACTTGACATTGGACTAGTGTAATACATGCTTTCGGCATAATCATTTAATCCGAATTTAACTCTAATCCGATAGTACATTCGCTTAAATGCATTTATTCTCCAATAAAAGAAATGCCAGGTACTAGCAAATTTATATTTAGTTATTTTATCTATATATTCCTTTGTGATAGGTAAAAAATGCTTGCCTATTGTTTTACTATAACAATGTCCAAAATGTATATAAAATTTACTTATTTCCTCATTTAATTTCTTACATAACCACCAGAAATCTTTTATAGCTATGTCAGTTTCTATAGGATCCCACTGTGTAGTAACCATCGATTCCAAATTCATAAGTCCATATCTTTCTTTAATTAATCTAAACTCTAAATTTGGAACAACAATTCCATTAATTTCTTTTAGCATATCAATAACTGCACTAGATCCTGACCATCCATAGCCTAAAACATAAATATATTTCATCCCCTTTTTTTGCATGTTTTCAAACCTCACTTCAATTATTCTGTATTTTCTCTAATGCTAGAAAACTAGATATGTCTATATTCTTCGATAAGTATTAATCTTATACTTCATGCGCAATAATGCTATTTTGTTATTTCATCAAAGAACGTAGTAGTTGACGTCAAGTAATCTGTATATGTCATTCTATTTCCAATTTTTTTAACAATATAGTATCTTGCACATAATAGAGGATAATTTATAATCCTATCTCTCTTTTCTTTTAATAAAACAAAAGGAATTAATTGCTGTTTTTTCTTGGCATTAATATAGCTAAGTACACGATTGCAATCATCTTCAAGTATTTTTAAAAAACTATTGTTCTCTGAAGTTGATATACCAGAACCAAATTCATACCACACAACATATTCATTGTAGAAGTAAACCGATTTATCATATAATAATAAATGAATATATGTAGAAGCGTTATCTTCGTCATACTTTGACATATTTTTAATTATTTCTAAGTATTCTCTAAACGTTTCGGTTTTTCTGAAGAAGCATGCTCCCACAATACCCTGTGTAGTACAATAAGCTAATGCTTTCATTTGTTTACTCAACCAACGCTTATTGTATATTTCAGGAGAGGATGGATTCATTTGTTTAATTAGTTCTATATTATTACAATTGCGTCTATAATACTGAGATTTACCGAAAGCAATCTCTATTTGATTCTTCACCGAAAAACCATAAATCCCAGCTAAAGTATTCTCTGAAAAGAAATAATCTCCTGGTGAAATGACATAGGTGTATTCGCCTTTTGCTTTAAGAATTGCATTATATATATTGTTTACTGTTCCAACATTAGTGTTATTATTTGAAAACTCATATTTAACACCAGGATAGCTTAAGAAGAATTTAGCAATTTCATCTTTATAGCTATACTTAGAACCATCATCAGCTATGACGATTTGCATGTTCACATTCTGCTGCAAGACTATTGATCTTAATGTAGATATTAATTTTGAATAGTCTGGATTATAGGTACATACAATAATCGTTATTTGGTATAAATTACTCACTTATTTATACCCCCAAAAAACTCCAGCGTCTTATCAATAACCTTTTTAAGATCATCCTTATCAATGTTGTAGTACATTGGAAGACGTACAAGCCTATCGCTATCAGGTGTGGTATGCTCATCTTCTCCAACAAATCTTCCAAACTTCAAACCCGCAGGAGCAGAATGAAGCGGAACATAATGGAAAACACAAAGGATATCATTTTCCTTCATATACTTTATGTAAGCCTGTCTAGTTTCCAAATCCTTACATTTGATATAGAACATATGGGCATTATGAACACAGCCTTCTGGGATAGTTGGAAGTATAATGATTCCCTTTTCTTCCAGTGGCTTAAATGCTTCATAATACGTATTCCATGTATTCAGTCTATTGTTATTAATCTCATCTGCCATTTCTAACTGTGCCCAAAGATACGCAGCGTTAAGATCAGACTGAAGATAAGAATCACCAAAATCCACCCAATTGTATTTTGCTACCTGACCACGAAAAAACTGAGATCTGTTAGTACCTTTTTCTCTTAGAATCTCAGCTTTCTCTATATATTTCTCGTTATTAATTACAATTGCTCCGCCTTCACCCATGGAGTAGTTCTTAGTCTCATGGAAAGAAAAACACCCGAAGTCTCCGATTGTTCCTAATGATTTTCCTTTGTATGTAGACATCACGCCCTGAGCAGCATCTTCCACGACTAAAAGATTGTGCCTTTTAGCGATATCCATGATTGTGTCCATTTCGCATGACACGCCAGCATAATGGACTGGACAAATCACCTTTGTTTTATCGGTAATAGCAGCTTCAATTTTAGTCTCATCAATATTCATAGTATCTGGACGAACATCAACAAACACCAGCTTCGCACCAGCCAAAACAAAAGAGTTTGCAGTTGATGCGAAAGTAAAGGATGGCAGGATTACTTCATCATCTGGAAGAAGGCCACATAAAAGTGCCGCCATATCAAGAGCAGCTGAACCACTTGTTGTCAACATAACTTTTCTAGCGTTAAATCTGCTTTCCATCCATTCATCACACTTTTTAGTAAATGGACCATCACCGCATATTTTATGATTATTCACTGCCTCATGCATATATTCAAATTCTTTGCCAGTGAATGGCGGTACATTAAAATGAATCATTTCTTATTTCCTCCAAACAATCTTTTAAATAAATGCTTTATACCCAATATATACGCTCCAATAATAATATCATACTTGTAGAAATAAATTCCCATAGCATCATCAAATCCAGATAAATCATATGAGCAGGTTTTTTTTCTTATGCAAAATATCCAATATAGTTCTTTCACTAAATTCTTATAATCATTTTTTACTTTCTTTAAAGTGTTTCCTGTAATATCCCCATCTATATATAAATTTTGTGTAATAGTTAATTCCTCAATAGCAAAAGCTTTAAACAGATCGTACTTTCCTTTATTTTTATGACTAGTATCGATCTCTTTTGAAAAACTCATATCATTTATTATATACTTTTTGTTGTTTCTATCCGAAAACAAAATACAGGAGTGAGGAGAAATCTTATCAACCCTTATATCAAGAGGCAACTCGTCATACTTTGATTTCCATATTCCAACACCTGTTGTCCATGATGCATAAATACCCAACTCTTGTACAAAATCATTGAATGTATGCAATTCAAAATCCGTGCCTAGTGCTCCATTAGAAAAATATATAACAGGTTTTTCAGATATATATTTTTTTATTGTCAAAATCATTGCTTCCAATGCACCGTCTACAAATATACCACGATGATTGATAAGCTTTAAATAAGAACCAGATGCTAGCTTAAGTGCTTCTAACTGATTATGAAACATAAAGGCATCTGTCTTTCTATAAATCATATTATTCTTGTCTTGTTTGTATTCTAATATTCTTCTGTGAAAATCTTCGTTATTTCCATTGTTTGTAACAACTACCTCAAAAACAGAGTTATCAACATTTTGAGAGTAAATGCTTTCTAGAACAGGAAACACCCATTCAGTTATTCCATTTGTAGGTAAACAAAGTGAAATTATTGGTTTCATAACTAACCTTCTTGTTTTGTAGATTTTTATGATATATATTTATATTATGAATACGCTGTAATACGTTTCTATCCTTAATACATAATTAAAAAACAATTCCTACATCTTTAAGAAGCGGATTCTTCTCATCTTTAGCAGATAGAATTGGTTCTTCCACTCCCCACTCTACACCAATTTCCGGATCGTTCCAGCGAATGCCGCCATCTGCTTCGGGAGCATAGTAATTATCTGCTTTATACAAGAACAGTTAAGGTCACAAAGCCATGGCCAAACCCACGAGGAATAAGCAGCTGTTTTTTATTATCTGCACTTAACTCAACAGTTACCCATTGCTTATAGGTTGGGCTTTTATGGCGTAAATCCACAGCTACATCTAGCACTGCACCACGGACACAACGCACTAACTTGGCCTGTGCTTTATCACCTTTCTGGAAATGGATGCCACGTAATGTTCCCTTTACAGAGCTCATGGAATGGTTATCTTGTACAAAGTCATAATACAGTCCAGCCTCCTCCATTTTCTTCTGGCTCCAGCTTTCCATAAAAAAGCCCCTATGATCTCCAAATACATCGGGTTCTATAATAAAAACGCCATCTAGCTTAGTTTTCGTAAACTTCATTTACATCGCCTCAATATTCTTTAATGATCTTGCCATCCGCTACCTTTTGCAGATATTGACCATAAGGTGCTTTGCCATAAGCCTTCGCACTATTTAGCAAATGCTCTTTATCAATCCAGCCGTTGTTGTAGGCAATCTCTTCCAGTACTGATACCGGAATGCCAGCACGATTTTGCACAGCCTTTACAAATTCTGCTGCTTCGTTTAAGCTATCCACAGTTCCAGTATCAAGCCAAGCATAGCCACGGCCCAAAGTTACAACGGAAAGTGCATCCTTCTCCAAATAAATCTTATTCAGATCTGTGATTTCCAACTCTCCGCGAGCAGAAGGTTTTAAGCTCTTAGCATATTCACAAACCTTGTTATCATAGAAATACAAGCCAGTTACAGCATAATTGCTCTTAGGGTGAGCAGGCTTCTCTTCCAATGAAATAGCCTTACCATTTTCATCAAACTCTACAACACCAAAGCGTTCAGGATCATCCACATAATAGCCAAAAACAGTCGCACCATTCTCATTCTGTGCAGCCTTTTGCAAATGAGCAGTCAACCCAGCACCATAGAAGATATTATCTCCTAGCACCATAGCGCAGCTATCACCAGCGATAAACTCTTCACCCAAAATAAAAGCTTGTGCTAACCCATCGGGAGAAGGCTGAACCTTGTAGCTCAGCTTCAAACCATAACGACTGCCATCACCTAAAAGGCGTTCAAAATTAGGCAAATCATGAGGTGTAGAGATAATCAAAATCTCACGAATGCCTGCCAACATTAACACTGACAAAGGATAATAAATCATTGGTTTGTCATATATTGGCAATAATTGTTTACTTGTTACCATTGTGAGCGGATAAAGACGAGTGCCGCTGCCTCCTGCTAAAACTATACCTTTCAAAAAACGAACCTCCTAATGTATTAATTCTAAAATACTTTATTGTGCAAAATATAAATGGCCATTATATTTTCCAATAATACTGTTTTGTTTGTTATATGGTAAATATGACTCGCATACTTAATTAACATCCTATATTACTGATTATCTTTGGCAAGTCCTTTTTGAGGATTATACGTTGACAAAAAGCACAGTATTCTTTTACATAAACAGATAGACACGACCGATTTATCGTATTGACACAAATACCGTTGCCGCAAAGTTACAGATTCTTTTACAAGCAAAACCTAGTTATAGTTTTCAGCATTCATTTCACAAAACTAAATTTGTAATCTGTTTATCTATTTACTTGCACTTGTCTAATGTATTTCAATTTTAGAACTAATATTATTTCAATTATTTAGCTTACGTTATTTTTGCTGTCAATTTATCAAGACATCACCTTTTTTCTTATTGTTGCATTGCTTTATAAAATAAAAATATACGATATAATAAAAGCTCATTCTAAATGAAGGGATAGAAGTAAGAGAGTACGTTAGCCAATAGGCCAATGCTAAATAACAAGCTCCTTTAGAATGATATTTTCTTGGGATATAAGCAATAGAAAAAAAGGCTAAAAAAATATTTACTAAAGCTCCAAAAAATCCATGTTTAGAAAGTTGCTCAAACCATATACTTTCAAATCCTAAAGCATCTATTACAAATGAATTGTTCATTGCATCAGAAAATCTTTCGCCTAGTCCAAATATTGGGGACCTATTTACTAAATTTAGTACAGCATCAAGTTGAACTAAGCGCATTTCAAAACTACTACCACCTACTTTTTCCTGCGCAGCAGTATTAAATAAGCTAAGTAAAACATTTAAACTTTCGTTAGAAAAAAAAGGTAAAACCACCAGAAATGATATAAATCCAAATATCAGTATTTTAATAAACTTCTTGTTCTTTAAATCGAACAGTGCAAGTAGTGCTACTAATGCAAAAAAAATCCCACTACGCATTTTAGTTAATAATATACAACCAATACTCAGAATTGCTGTTACATAGGCTAATGTCTTTAAGGGGATTCCTTCTTTTAATTTTATACTCATTGTTCCAATTAGGACACTAAAAAGTGCGAAATTCATTCCTGCCCCTATTGGATGCTCAAATATGGAAGACATCCTATATCCCCTAAAAGGATCAATTGGATAAATACTAAGTCCTTCTGGAGTTAATGTCGATTTGTATTCAAGTAAGATGTTAGTCTGCATACAATACTCAACAACTCCATAAAGAGTAGCAAAAAAGAATACAAATATTGCATATTTAAAATACTGTCTAAAATCATTCTCATCTCTAAACTCTACCCATATTACCCATACCTCTAAAAAGTTATGTGTTAAAAAACCTATAGTTCTAGAAAAATCATCGAAAAAACCAATATACGAAGTAAAACATGTAAAGAAATATGACAAAGAAACCATTAACAATGGTGCAGTGAATGGAAATGCTTCACTTTTTTTAATGTTTCGTCGTTTAAGCAAAAAAATCAATACAAAAGCACTAGAGGTAAAAAAATAAAGAGGTATAGATGGCAGCCCTGTTATAGAGATTAATTTAGCATTAGGAAACCAAACCAATTCAAATGCCATATATAACATAAATGACTTTTTAAAATTAATAAGGCTATATAACACAAGAACACACGCAATAAATACAAATATCACTTTATTACCACCTTAGTGCTTATTGATTAAGTATTTTCAACAATTCTTCAATATTTTCTTCAACATCTAAATATAATAAGTTTCTATTTTTTCGAATGTATTCAGAATTGAATTTTTTAAAGTTTAATTGTTTTAACCTCTCTCGTAATGTGTCTTCAAATCTATACTTTATAAATTTTGCAGGGGCTCCTCCGACAACTGAATATGGAGCAACATCCTTTACTACAACTGAACCAGCAGCAATCACAGATCCTTTTCCAATTCTTACACCCGACATTATAGTAACTCCGAAACCAATCCAAACATCATCTTCAACAATGATATCTCCTTTAGAGAAAGTTTCAGGCGTGCTTTCCATAAGAATTTTTGATTTAAACGGATATGTAGAAATATGGTTTGTATAGTGCTCAACATCTAACAAAAAAGTTACATTTTGCGCAATCGAAACAAATCTTCCAATTCTTAATTTTGTCTTATTGTCAAAAGACACTATGTTTAACTCTCCATAAGAATAATCTCCTACTGTCACCGTATTTTTATCAAAAATATTATTAGGAATCGTTTCGTTGTTAGGATTGTCGTTACTCCATTTTCTTCTAAACCTATTCAATAAATAAATTCTTCTAATTTCATTTAAAAAAGTGTATTTAAGCACAGATTTCTTTTTCATTACAATTCATCCTTAATCATCTTCAACTTCTCTAAATATGCATACTTATTTATTGAATCTGGTTCTAAATGAGCCCCTTCTCCCCATTCATTCCAAGCGGTCAAAAAAATATATGGTTTATTTTGTTTCACGCAAATGCTTACTAACTTTTTTAAATATTTATAAAATAAATCCGGAGAGGAATTTATAATTGCTTTCCCTTTATTTCCTCTACGTGGTGAATCGTCATATCCAACAAAAGCACCATAATATGTCTTATCATCACGACATTTTTCGGCATTCTTAATTATCTTCTTCCAAGTCTTTTCGTAATCAAACAACTTGATGCTCTTCTGTTCGTGATTTTTAAAAATAAATCTCTTGGCTCTATCAATTAAACTTCCCCATCCAGAATATAAAGGCTCATATCGGAATTTATATGAATGATTTGGTATGCCATGAAATGGATTATAACTTAATACAACCTCTATACCATCAAATCCATTTTGTCTTGCTAATTTATCCCAGTAGTCAATCATGTCCATAATTTCAGGTGAATAACGATATATCAAAAAAAGAGGTTTTCGTATATGCTTAACATACCTTTTATCCTTGAAGTATGGCAATAAATAATCAAAGTGTATTTTCCAATCTTTTTCTTTTCCTAAACGATATTCAATCAAGACCTCTGGCTCATTGTTTTTTCTTTCTTGTTTTTCATCGTTTAGAGGAGACCAATCATTACCACTTAATTTACTCCAAGTCCTCTTCCAACTTGCATTATCCCATGCAAAAAAGAATGATATATCAATTTCTTTGTTTGATAATAAAATCTCTGCTGGTTTTGTAAGAAGCACTTGTTCATTATTGAACCAATAATGATATATACCCCAAGCATCCACCCCATATTTTTTGGCTATATCGGCTTGCCACTTGATAGTTTCGACATCTGATAAA
>OBLI01002631.1_pt1 | contig 14918 bp, 10 predicted proteins | sample 1519701 | NCBI WGS metagenome assembly OBLI01 (sample SAMEA3663005, study PRJEB22513) | pig gut metagenome | biome: pig gut; feature: pig-associated habitat; material: faeces | place: France | collected 2012 | reverse complement strand
GGAAATCGTACCTTTCATCGAGAAGAACTACCGCACAGTGGCCAAGAAGTCACATAGAGCGATCGCAGGTCTTTCAATGGGTGGCGGTCATACAATCGCTGCATCAGGAATGTATCCAGACACATTTGACTACATCTGTCCACTTTCAATGGGCGCACATAAGTCTGATGAGCTTTCGGCTCAGATCCAGGGCATCAAGAAGGCAGGTTACAAGCTTTACTGGCTTGCTTGCGGAAACACGGACTTCCTTTTCGATCAGGCTAACGAGCTAGACGAAGCTCTCACAGAAAACGGCCTCGAGCACACATATTATGTAAGCGAAGGCGGCCACGTATGGGCCAACTGGAGACTTTACCTCAACACTTTCGCACCACTCCTCTTTAAATAATTAAATAATTAAATAATAAATAGAATGAAAAAGGTATTATCAATAGCAGCAATGCTCCTTATGACATGCAGTGCATTCGCACAGCAGGCTCTCTGGGGCGGTGCATCAGTAGAGTCACCTGTTGTAAACGAGGACGGAACAGTAACATTCCGTTATCAGGCCCCTAAGGCTGTGAAGGTGACAGTATCAGGAGACTTCCTGCCTACCCAGAAGATGACATTCAACATGGGAGGCCAGGAGAGGACATTTGACGCTCCAGGCGTAGCTGAGCTTAAAGAGGGTCAGTTCGGCATCTGGGAGTACACTACAGACTTCAAGGTTGCCCCTGAAATGTATACATATACATTCAATGTAGACGGCAACACAGTAATCGATAACAACAACATGTGGGTAAACCGCGATGTATCATCACTCACAAGTGCATTCATCGTACCTGGCGAGCGCGCTGACCTCTACACTATTCAGGATGTACCTCACGGAACTGTTTCAAAGGTATGGTATGAGAGCGCAACCGCTGGTTTCGACCGCAGACTCAGTGTATATACTCCAGCCGGCTACAATCCGACAGCAAAGACACGCTACCCTGTCCTCTACGTTCTCCACGGAATCGGAGGTGACGAGGACGCATGGATCGCTCAGGGCCGTGCAGCGCAGATCCTCGACAACCTCATCGCACAGGGCAAGGCAAAGCCAATGATCGTTGTCTTCACAAACGGCAACATCTCACAGGAGGCTGCTCCAGGTGAGAACTCAACAGGCTACACCCGTCCTACAATGCAGCTTCCTCAGACTATGGAGGGAACTTTCGAGACTGCATTCCCAGAGATCGTGAAGTTCATCGACAGCAACTACAAGACTATAGCAAAGAAGCAGAGCCGCGCGATCTGCGGTCTCTCGATGGGAGGTTTCCACACCCTCTACATCAGCCTCAACTATCCTGACATGTTCGGATATTCAGGTATGTTCTCGGCTGCAATCGGCGTGAACGATACATCAGTATCCCCTATCTATCAGGACTTCGACCAGAAACTCGCTACTTACTTCAGCAAGAAGCCTGCACTGCTTTGGATCGGCTGCGGTGACACTGACTTCCTCATTCAGGCAAACAGAGACTTCGTGAAGAAGCTCCAGGACAACAACTACCCTCACGAATACCTCGAGAACGGTGGCGGACACATCTGGAGAAACTGGAGAATCTATCTCACTGAGTTTGTTCCTAAGCTCTTTAAATAATGATTAAAAGAATATCTATACTATTGTCTTCTCTGCTGCTCCTGTGGGCATGCGGAGGAGACAATATTACTCCGGAAGAACAGATTCCTACAGGATTTGATTTCAATCTGGTGACCATAGAAAACGTATCTGAGCCAACCGAGGAAGGCCAGAGGACAATCGTCCTCAATTTCAAGGACAAGGAAGGCAATGCCCTGAAACTTACTGCCTTGAGCTGGTACTGCCATCTCGAGACAGGCAAATACGAAATAGCCCCTGAGCCTGATTCAAAGCATAAGGCTTCTGTAGAACTCTCACTCGGAAATGAGAAGCTTAATGTCAAGGGAGGTTCCATCGCGGTCAGCAAATGGAACTACGAGTATGACTTCAAGTTCACCATTGAAACCGAAAAGGGGAAGTTCACAGGAATCGCAGACAACAAGAAGATATATTTCGAGACCCAGCAATATAGTTCGCTTAAAACTGGAGCTAACGAAATCTATCAGAAGGACCTCACTGTCAAAAGCGACCTGATGAATACAAGTGTCAAGTATTCGATATATCTTCCGGAAAGCTACGACGGAACGAAGAAATATCCGGTACTTTACATGCTCCATGGATACGGTGGCAACAACAACGACTGGCTTCAGGACAACACAGGCAGCATCTGGAACGGCGGCGGAACCATGCCTGCATACGCAAGGGAATATGCAGAGAAGACCGGCAAGGAGCTGATCATCGTAGCTCCGGACGGAGGAAACAACTTCTACTGTGACGGCTTCAACGGCGGTCCTAAGTACATGTCTTTCTTCTTCCAGGAGTTCATCCCTTACATCGAGTCGACCTATGCCATCAAGGCTGAGAAGAAGTCGCGCGCGATCGGAGGTCTTTCAATGGGAGGATATGGCTCGCTCTATTACGGAACCCTCCACCCGGAGATGTTCTGCTACGTGTATGCATGCTCTGCTGCGATAAGTGTCGGAATGGCAGGAGCGGACCCAGCCAAGCTTATAGCCGAAGCTGTGAGCGCTGGCAGAACCGACGAACTGCCAGGATTCACACTCGAGATCGGAACTGAAGATACGACTGTACTTCCGTCCACCAACGATCAGTTCGTCAATACTCTTGCTGGCTATGGCATTCCATTCGAGTACATAACACGCCCTGGTGGACATGACTGGCCATTCTGGAATGCATGTAGTCCGAAGATCATCCACAAGGTAATGACAATTTTTGAATAACACTAAATAACGACTAATGAAGAGAATCTTTGTAATCGGAGCATTGCTCCTAGGTTCTGTGGCTATGTTCGCACAGCCACAGCTGACAAAAGACAACATCGACGAGGTTGTGGCAGCCATGACACTCGAAGAGAAGGCAACCCTGCTCGTAGGTAGCGGTTGGGGTAGCATGACAGCAGGCAGTATGACTGCTTCCGCAACTGCCCTCGTACCAGGTGCAGCAGGTACAACACGTTCTATCGAGCGCCTTGGCATTCCTTCTACTGTCCTCGCGGACGGTCCTGCAGGTCTGCGCATCTCGCCAAGACGTGAAAACGATCCGAACACTTATTTCTGTACAGGTTTCCCTGTAGGTACCGTTCTCGCAAGTATGTGGGACACCGAGCGTGTTGAAGAGCTCACCACAGCAATGGGTAACGAGGTTCTCGAGTATGGTGCTGACGTTCTCCTCGCTCCAGGTATGAACATTCACAGAAACCCTCTCTGCGGACGTAACTTCGAGTATTTCTCAGAGGACCCGTTCCTTACCGGTAAGACTGCCGCCGCATACATCAACGGTATCCAGAGCAACGGTGTCGGCGTGAGCGTAAAGCACTTCGCTGCCAACAACCAGGAGGTTAACCGTATGGAGAATGACTCACGCGTGAGCCAGCGTGCGCTTCGTGAGCTCTATCTCAAGGGATTTGAGATCGCCGTAAAGGAGGCTGATCCTTGGACAGTGATGTCATCATACAACAAGATCAACGGCGAGTACACTCAGCAGTCACATGCTCTCCTTACTACAGTTCTTCGTGACGAGTGGGGATTCGACGGTATTGTAATGACAGACTGGGGAACAAAGGAAGGTACCGTAAAGGCTGTCAACGCCGGTAACGACCTCATGGAGCCAGGTATGCAGGTTGAGATCGACCGCATCATCGCTGCGGTGAAGGCCGGTGAGATCTCTCAGGAGCAGCTCAACAAGAATGTTCGCAACATGCTCACATACATCGTTAAGACTCCACGCTTCAACAAGTATCAGTATTCAAACAAGCCTGAGATCGAGGCTCACGCCAAGCTCGTTCGCGAGGCAGCTCCTGAGGGAATGGTTCTCCTCGAGAACAACGGCGTCCTCCCGCTGAAGGATGTGAAGAAGGTAGCTCTCTACGGTACAGGTTCATATGACTTCATCGCAGGCGGCACAGGTTCAGGTAACGTCAACAAGCCATATATCCGCAATGTCGCTGAAGGTCTTACAGTAAATGGTCTTGAAGTCAACAAGAACATCCAGACATGGTATGAGCAGTACATCGCTCTTGCCAAGACAAACCTCAAGAACAACACAGCCAGCTCAGGCGTTCTCCTCGGCGACCCTGTAATCGCTGAAATGGAAGTAAGCCGTGACTTCATCGAGAAGATGGAGCCTGCAACTGACGTTGCAATCTTCACTCTCTCAAGAAATGCCGGTGAGGGTGGTGACCGTTACGCAAAGGACGGCGACTGGACACTCACAGGCCAGGAGCGCGAACTCATGCAGAACCTTGCCGACATCTATCATGCTGCAGGCAAGAAGTTCATCGTAGTGCTCAACATCGGCGGCGCTATCGAGACAGCATCATGGAAGCACATTCCTGACGCAATCCTCCTCGCATGGACTCCAGGTCAGGAAGGTGGTTACGCAGTAGCTGACATCCTCTGCGGCAAGGCTAATCCTTCAGGAAAACTTCCTATGACATTCGCAGTAAGCTACCTCGACATTCCTTCTTCAGCAAACTTCCCTTACTACTACAAGAACGTACGGAGAGGTGAGTGGGATTTCCTCTGGGGCGGTCCTCAAAGAAAGGCTAAGAACGTAGACTATACAGAGTACAACGAAGGCATCTATGTAGGTTACAGATATTTCCAGAGCGCAGGTGTTCCTGTATCATACCCATTCGGATATGGAAAATCTTACACCACTTTCGAGTACAGCAAGCCTGTCGTAAAGGCAACAGACAAGGGATTCACAGCTACAATCACAGTGAAGAACACCGGTGCTGTCGCAGGTAAGGAGTCCGTACAGCTTTATGTCGCAGCTCCTGCAGGAGGCCTTGAGAAGCCTGCATTCGAGCTCAAGGGATTTGCAAAGACTAAGACTCTTGCTCCAGGTGAGGCTCAGACCCTTACAATCAACGTTGACAAGTACACTCTCGCTTCATTCAACGAGGCAGCTTCAGCTTGGGAGACTGCAGCCGGTACATATAAGGTAATGTTCGGTGCCAATGCTGCCGACATCCGCGGTACCGGCGAGTACAGACTCAAGAAGGCTGAATGCTGGAAGGTAAACAATGTCCTCGCTCCGGCACAGCTTATCAATGAACTGACACTTCAGAAGTAATATGAAACGCTTTATCATCATTGCTGCGTCCCTGCTATGGGGCGCAGCATTGTTCGCTCAGGAGCTGGTCATCAGAATCGATGATATGGGAGCCCTGCACTCCGTAAACGAAGCAAGCATCGACACCTATAAGAACGGAATAGCACAATCTGCAGAAGTACTGGTTGTAGGTTCCTGGTTCCCTGAGGCCGTAAAGATGCTGAAGGAGAATCCCGGACTTGATGTAGGTGTACATCTTGCCATCACAAGCGAATGGGAGAACGTAAAATGGCGTCCCCTCACAGACTGCCCTACTCTGGTGGATGAGAACGGCTACTTCTTCCCAATGATGGGCCCTAACGCCGCCTATCCCGGACAGTCGATAATGGAGAATATGGCAAATTTCGACATCAACGAGATCGAGAAGGAGTTCCGAGCCCAGATCGAACTGGCCCTCAAGAACATCCCGCAGGTTACGCATATATCAGGTCATATGATGTCCACAGCATTTAACCCTCAGGTGATGGAGGTCGTACAGAAGCTCTCGGAAGAGTACAACCTTCCGTCAATTGACCGCGGAGAGGCATTCAAGCAGTACAACTTCTCTTACACCGGATATGACGGCCCAAGAGCCACAACTGAGGAGAAGATCGCAAGCTTCATCAAGGCCCTCGAAAAGATGGAAAAGGGCAAGAGATATATCTTCATAGACCATCCTGCATATAACGACTCTGAGATGCAGACTGTTATGCACGTAGGATATGAGAACGTTGCTGTTGACCGTCAGGGCGTTACCGACCTGCTCAAGAGCGAGGAAGTGCTCAAGGTCATCCAGGAGCGCGGAATAAAGCTCATCGACATCAATACCCTCACAAAGTCTCTCCCACGCGCCGAAGCATCTGCCAAGATGGCAAAGGCAGCCGACAAGTACTTTGCAGCAGTAGCAAAGGAAGGCCAGGACCTTCACAGCATTATGGTCGTGAAGGATGGTAATGTTGTTCTGGAAAAATGGATGAGCAAGGGCAAGGAAAATGAGCCGCATATCCTCAACTCTGTCAGCAAGACTTTCACATCAATGGCTGTGGGTCTAGCCATTTCCGAAGGCAGACTGGCATTGGACGAGAAACTGGTGGACATCTTCCCTGAGCACTGCCCTGATAATCCTTCCGAATACCTCAAGGAGATCACGGTGGAACATCTGCTGACGATGAGCTGCGGACATTCTACCGATCCTACACACAAGAGCTGGGAAGTCAAGGACAGAAGCTGGATCAGATTCTTTATGGAGTACCCTGTGACACATAAGCCAGGTACATTGTTCTGCTACAACAGCCTGGGAACATACGTTCTTTCTGCAATCGTGCAGAAGAGGACAGGCGAAAAGGTCGTCGACTATCTTTACCCACGCCTTTTCAGACCGTTGGGAATCAACAATGTAAGCTGGCTCGAGTCTCACGAAGGCATCAACACCGGTGGATGGGGGCTTTTCCTCAAGACGGAAGATCTGGCCAAGATGGGTCTGATGATCCTTCAGAAAGGTCAGTTCAACGGCTGCCAGGTCGTTCCTGCAGAGTGGATTGAAGCTGCTTCATCGGCACAGGTGTCTTGCGTTCCTGCCGGTATGAATTCAGATGATGCAGACAAACTCAGGAAAGTCGCTAAGACAAGCGACTGGCTTCAGGGCTACGGCTACCAGATGTGGCGCTGCCGCTACAATGCCTTCAGGGCAGACGGAGCAAACGGCCAGTACATCATCATGATTCCTGACAAGAACGCCGTGGTAGTCACCACAGCCAACATCCGCGACATGCAGGGCGAAATCAACCTCATCTGGAAATATATCTACCCTGCACTTTAAGAAACCGTTTAAATTAAGAGAGCATTGCTCCAGGCAATATGTGAAATTGAAAGGGCGAGGTGAGGCTTCACCTCGCCCATATCATTTGCGATATTTCTTCACTCTGGCGTCATCTATGCGGCCGGACCAGGAGAGTCCGTAGGCGAAGTCGTAGGCATTGCCTTCCGAGTCAACATAGCATTCCATGTCGAACGGAACGTCTTCCTTCTGCAGTTCTACTGTCTTCATGTCGGCAGGAATCTGCATAGGAAGGAGGGCAGAAGGCTCTGCTGCTCCGCTTATCAGGTCAAGGAGAGCCTGGTTCTGACATCCGAAGCTTACGAGAATGGCATCAGAGTACGGTTCGAATTCAGGCACGAAAGGTTTGCCGGCATTCACGACAGTGATGACCGGCTTGTCCCCCATCGCCGCCTTTGTATCGATGACGGTCTTGAGGTCGGCCTTATTCGCGGTCTTTACGGATTTGCCTCTGTATGACCTGTTTGTAAAGCTTTCAAGGCGGTCTCCGCCTGCGATGGAAACTTCGCGGCCATGGTCGGCTGTGTAGTCATTGTACTGAAGGCTTATCGGAACATATCCGTTGCCGCCTTTCTTCACATCCTCTGCGCTGTATCCTGTTCCTGATGTCGGAGCATCAATCACAACAATGGCGAAATCAGCTTCTGACGGGTCTGAGACAGGTTCATAATACTTCTCCAGAAGGTCTGCAGCGAAGGCATCCTCCCATCTTTCCGGAGTTACCATTCCGAAGAAATTCACGAGCTGAGGATAATATCTCTGAGGAACATAAACCTTAGGCTTATCGGCAATTTTGACAGGAAGGACATCTCCGGAATTCTTGACCATCACGACAGACTTCAGCTGCGCCTGATATCCCTTCTCCATGAACTCAGGCTTACCGACGGTCTCTGCTGATACGGCAGGATCAAGGTAAGGATTCTCGAAGAGACCTGTACGGAAAGAGTTCATGAGAAGACGCCTTGCTGACTCTCTGAAACGTTCATCCGCAGACGCCTGACCGAACTCTGCCACCCACATCTCGTATGCCTCAAGAACCGGCCCCTTGTCATTGTTTCCACCGAACTGGTCCACACCAGCCTTAAGACACTCATAATGTCTCTGTGCAACAGTAAGTTCTTCTACACCCCAGCACTTTCCGTCGAACTTGTCGATTCCGGCGTTGTCATATGTGATGTTCCAGTCTGTGCAGACAACACCGTCATAGCCATACTTCTCACGGAGGAGGTCAGTGATGATGTACTTGCTGAAACTGTTGCCTACGTTCTTGCCTGATGGGTCGACACCTGTAGAGATAGTATAGTAAGGCATTACGGCCGATGCCATGCCTGTGGCGCCGTTGAGCATGAATGCTCCTTCAGTGAACGGCTTGAGATGGGTTTCGAATGCTCCGCCAGGGTATACGGCATACTTACCATAATTATAATGGGCATCACGACCACCTTCCTCAGGTCCGCCGCTCGGCCAATGCTTCACCATTGCGTTCACACTGTTGTAACCCCATCCGTCTGCAATCTCGGCCTTGCCTGTACTGGTCTGGAAACCGTCCACATATGCTCGGGCCATATCCGTATCAAGTTCCGGACTTTCACCGAATGTACCGTAGAAACGTGTCCAGCGGGGCTCAGTGGCAAGGTCGATCTGTGGGGAAAGTGCAGTAGCGATACCCAGTGCACGATATTCCTGTGAAGCGATCTGACCGAACTCCTCAACGAGAGCAGGGTCGAATGTCGCTGCAAGTCCAAGAGACGTTGGCCAGTGCGAAATCTCTCCGCCGGCACCGTAGTTATACTCCGCTGTAGCCGATGTCTCATGGCGAGGGTCTGAAGATGTGTTCACAGGAACACCATGTCCTATACCCTCAACGAGAGCCTGCATGTTGTTGTTCCACTGAGCAGCGACCGCAGGTGACTCGACTGTAGTCACGAGAACCGCTCTGAGATTATCCTCTGTCAGGAACTTCTTCTGTGCATCAGAAAGGTCGGATGCAGTTGCGCCGCTCTCGTCATACGACTTACCGTTGTACTTTGCGCCACCGAACATTCCACCGCGCGACGGCACAGACTGGTGCGAGCTGTAAAGCATCATACCGGCAATCTCTTCTATCGAGAGCCTCTGGGCTAGATCGGCTGCTCGTTCCGCAGCCGGCAGGCGCCAGTCTTCATACGGATCCAGCACCCCGTTTCGATTCATGTCCTTGAAGGCATAGCCTTTGTCCTCGAGGATAGCGACTCCGGAGGCCGACGAATACCCAAGGGTCTGTCCCTTCTTTTGAGTGATGACATTAAAACCGTCATCTGTTGAGATTTCGCTCCATTTCGGACCGGCACATGAAGCCAGGACCAGAAGGAACAGTGGCAGAAAGATTCTTTTCATGATGTTATTGTATTTATGTGAATAACATATTTCACGATGACACAGGTACAAATTTAATCAATTATGAAAATGAATTTTTATGTGTGCGTTCATATATTTTTCAGATTTGTTCATCGGCTTGATAAAGTCCGCAAACGGATATATATTTGAGAATCAAATTAATCACTAACTGCATTTTCATGAAACAGTATCTTTATTCTGCGGCACTGCTTATTTTAGCTGCAGGCTGCGCAAGTCTGTCTCCTCAGGACAGACTTACTGTCAATGACAAGAAGATCAACAAAATCATCGCACAGATGACTCTTGAGGAGAAGGTGGAGATGCTCCATAGCAAGACAAACATGTCTTCAGAGGGAGTTCCACGCCTCGGAATCCAGGACATCAAGTACACAGACGGACCTTTCGGTATCAGAGAGGAGAACGGCGACGGATTCCGCTCTCTCGGATGGACCCTCGACTCAGCGACCTACTTCCCTACCGGTTCTGCACTAGCAGCTACATGGTCAAAGGAGATGGCCTACAAGAACGGATGGGCGATGGGTAAGGAAGGACGTCTCAGAGGAAAGGACATCATCCTCGGTCCTGCAATCAACATCCAGCGTCTTCCTGTAGGCGGACGTACATACGAGTACCTCAGCGAGGACCCTGTTCTCAGTGCAAGACTTTCTGTCGAATACACAAAGGGTTCACAGGACGCCGGTACAGCAGTCTGCCTCAAGCACTACGCCCTCAACAACCAGGAGACTGACCGCGGAAGCGTTGACGTGATCGCTGACGAGCGTACAATGCGCGAGATCTACCTAAAGCCTTTTGAAGCTGCCGTCAAGGAAGGTGGTGCAATGTGCGTTATGCCTGCATACAACAAGGTAAACGGATTCTACTGCTCTGAGAATGCACACCTCAATAACGAGATCCTCCGCGACGAGTGGGGATTCAAGGGTATGACAGTTTCAGACTGGGGCGGAACCCACAGCACAATGGGTGCGGCTCTCGGCGGACTCTGCGTACAGATGACAGGTGACAACTATTTCGGGCAGGCACTCATCGACTCAGTAAGAAACGGCGCTCTTGACGAGGCTGTAGTTGACGCAAAGGTCCGCGAAATCCTTCGTCTTCGTTTCGCTATCGATCCGGTTCCTGAGGATGTAGCAAACACAATCATGACATCTCAGCCTGAGACCCAGAAGATCGCATACGAAATCGCACAGAAGTCTATCGTCCTCCTCAAGAACGAGGTAGGCAATCTCCCTATCGCAAAAGATGTGAAGAAGATTGCTGTAATCGGTCAGAACGCAGTCCTCACTACAGCTGCCGGCGGTATCGGAGCAGGCGTGAAGACTCTCTATGAAATCAGTCCTCTCGAAGGTATTCAGGCAAGAGCTGAAAAGGCTGGCGTCGAGGTCGTATACGCACCTGGTTACAAGAACTACCAGATGAGAATGGGTTGGGGAAGACCTTCGGCAGGTCCTGTCAATCCACTCGTTGCAAATTCTATAGACGAGCCTGCAGACCCGGCTCTCCTCGCAGAGGCTGTCGCTCTTGCCAAGGACGCGGACATGGTAATCTTCTTCGGTGGCACAAACAAGTCTATCGAGACTGAAGGCAGCGACAGAAAGAACATTGACCTCCCATGCGGACAGAACGAGGTCATCAAGGCCCTCTACGAGGCTAACCCTAACGTGGCTACAGTCCTCATCTCAGGTGGTCCTACAGACCTTCGTTTCCTTGAGCCATACTCTCCTTCAATCGTACAGGGCTGGTGGAACGGACTTGAGGGCGGCACTGCTCTTGCAGAAGTGCTCTTCGGAGACATCGCTCCTTCAGGAAAGCTTCCATTCACATTCCCTAAGAAGCTTGAGGACTCACCTGCCTATGCACTCGGCAACTTCGGCCAGAACGCAAGCGAGGACCTCTTCACCCTCATGTATCGCCTCGACGCAACAGGCTATACCCGTGAGCAGATCCAGGAGTACATCGCTAACCTCCCTGCACCTGAGTCACACTACACTGAGGGCATCTTCGTGGGTTACAGATGGTTCGAGACCAAGGAGGTTCCTGTAATGTACGCATTCGGACACGGTCTGTCATATGTTGACTTCGAGTACGGCCCGCTTACATGCAAGCATAAGAAGGACAAGTTCTATGTTACATTCGAGCTTAAGAACCTCGGCGACATGGAGGCAGACGAAGTCGCACAGCTCTATGTGAAGAGAATCGACTCTGCCGTTGAGCGTCCTCTCAAGGAGCTTGAGGCATTCGACAGAATCACTCTCAAGGGCGGCGAGACCAAGAAGGTAACTCTCGAGTTCCCTGTAAGCGAACTCGCACACTGGGACAACGAGACAAACGAGTGGGTGCTTGAGCACGGCAAGCTAGAGATCCTTGTAGGATCAGCATCGAACGACATCCGTCAGACAATCGCTACTGAGATCTAACACCTCCGCCAAATACTTAAAATATTACCACCGTGACAAAATTCAACCATTTTTTGTCACGGTGGTATTCGCGTCATTTCAGATTTCCAATCAGGAAGTTGACTGTCAGGTCTATAACTTCCTGCATGTTCTTTGAGAACATATGGTCTGCGGCATGGAGGATATGGAGCTCACTTCCTGGCCAGATCTCATGGTATCTTTCGCCATATGTATACGGAACCACCTGGTCACCTGTACCATGGATGATGCAGGCAGGACCTGTGTACTTACGTGCTGTCTCATAGATAGGGAGGCTGAAGGCTGTCCTTATATACTCACCGCCGAGCTTGAGGTCACCGAAAAGAGGAATCAGTTCAGGTGGATCAAGCGGATTGTAACGCGCACCCATTGTACTGCCACGGATTGCATCGTCACGAAGAACTGCCGCAGGAGCAAGAAGAACAACACATTTCACATTGTCGAAACCGAGATCACCTGCTGTCATCGAAGCAACGACTCCACCCTGAGAGTGGCCTGTCATAGCGATATCACCTGCAAACGGCAGTGACCTCACATATTCGTAAACCAGTTTAGCATCCTCGATCTCATTCGGAACAGTCATTCCACTGAAAGGGCCTTCGCTTTCGCCATGGCCGTTGAAGTCAAACTTGACGGAAGCGATACCGTTCTGCGCGAGTTTGTCTGCAGTCAGTTTTTCAAGCATTCCGTCCTTGTTACCCATGAATCCGTGCATAATGATCACAACAGGACACTTCTTCCCTTCCGTAAGCCCATCAGGAGTCTGCACTACAGCAGAAAGTTTTCCGACTGATCCTTGGATCCACACCTTCTCAGTCTTGGCATTCAATCCTACCGAAATAAGCATCAATGCCACACACATCAATATTCTGTCAATCTTCATATTTATATAGATTTTAATGTTTTCATTAACCCCTTAATCCTCAACAAATTATGATATCTCCTTGCCGACAAAGGGGAGAAAGGAGATATCATAATACACTATGCAGCAATCATTTATGCATTGCACGAATTTATTTAAACAGTCTTTGCGCCAGGTCGTAGAGGTTCTGGCGCCATGCCTCCCATGAGTGTCCTCCCGACACCTCATGATATTCATATTTCACTCCCGCCTCATCGAAAAGCTTGAGAGTCTCCTTGCAGTTGTTGTATGCGATATCAGATGGACCTCCCTGAGTGAACACAAGTTCCTTGAAGTTCCTGTTATAGCGTGTCGCTTCCTTCTTGAGACGGCCACGCTCATACTCATAGACCTCCTTGTTACCCGGAGCGAAGCTAGAGCTCAGAACCCACACATAACGGAACATCTCCGGATGGTTGAGAGTCACCTCGAGAGTTTCCATTCCACCCATTGACAGGCCTGCCATCGCACGATTATCCTGGTCTGTATAAACATTATAGTTTGCTTCGATGAAAGGAATGATGTCTGTAATCATATCCTGAGCAAAGAGAGGAACCTCACCCATGAAGTTTCCGTCAGGCATCTCGATTGTACCGTTAGGCATGACCACAACCATAGGCTTCATCTTTCCTTCAGCCATAAGATTGTCGAGAATGAGACCTGCCGCACCAACCCCCGGCCATGAATTATCTGTGTCCCCGCCTCCATGCACAAGATAAAGAACTGGAAGCTTTTCTGGCGACTTCTCATATCCTGCCGGAGTCCAGACATGCATACGGCGTATTGTTCCGAGTGTCTGAGACCAATAATATCTCTCAGCCACTGCACCATGAGGAACGTTCTTCATTGCAAAGAACTCGTCACCCTTTGGAGCTACTGAAAGTAAAGCCGATGTCTCAGAAGCAGAAGGCGCCTTAGGATCATACACGCTCACACCATCAACGATGAAACGATAACGGTAAAGGCCCTCGGTCATAGCAGAGATACGGCCTTTCCATACGCCGTTCTCCTCCTTCACGAACTTAGCCGGCTTGTCCCATGGAAGGTCACCTGCCACAGCAACGCTCTTTGCCTCAGGAGCATAGATCTGGAAAACCACTGAATTGTCTGGAAGGATAACTGTCGAACGCAGAGTGTCGTTAGGAGTAGGCTGACGGAACCATCCCTGGGCTCCCGCAGCGGTTGCGAATACAAGCGTCGCAACCAGATACATTAGTATTCTTTTCATATCTGCTGAAATATGGTATCATGTTTCAGCAAATTTAACACTATTCACAGGAATATAGTGTCTCAACCGTTCAATTGTCTTTCCGATTTGTTCATCTACAGTGCCATTTCTTTGTAAAGACGGAATTCCGGAGGTGAAATCTGGGAATATATATGGTCATTGTCATATTCGAAATCACTGAAAAAAACATTGTTCGCTCTGTAATCGGCGGATATCATGATGCAGGAAGAATTCATGGGCTTCAACCCTGAGGGTTACGATTTCAGCCCCATGTCACTCGGAAACATTCTTATGCCATTCGGATAACATTCTCATCAGTGACTCATCAGTTTCCCCCTTTTTTGAGAATATGAAAACCAGCTGATTTCAGGCTAATAAACCAGACTTAAAGGCTGCAAATCTATTTTAGAATAATTCTCAATAAATAAATCATTTACATTTCGCCAGTAATATATCATTAAACTTGTAGATCTCTGAACCAAACTAACAGTAATCGGATTATATTCTGTAACTGCTGAATTCTTAAATCCTATATTATATCATTATGGTGAAATAAGTATATGCCACCTATAATATCTATAATTTTAACGTTGATACACATAATCTTCAAAAAGATGTCACACAAATGTCATAAAACTAAACGTAGGCAACCGGCACCTAAGAAAAAGAAAAAACGCGGAAACTATGATTAAATCACAAGCAATTCGATGTTGAAGAAATTCAAAAGCTATGGTAAAGAATTAGTCAAGGTCCTTGAGAATAAAGATGCTCTTAATGAGATTATCTCTGATGAAATATCTAAAATTGAATGTTACTTTAGGGACTGTCGTGAAATGCTGAAACTATCCTAACAAATTGATTGCTAATGTGTTAAATATTTTGTATCTTTGATATGGAGAAAAAGAATT
>OBLI01002629.1_pt1 | contig 14930 bp, 9 predicted proteins | sample 1519701 | NCBI WGS metagenome assembly OBLI01 (sample SAMEA3663005, study PRJEB22513) | pig gut metagenome | biome: pig gut; feature: pig-associated habitat; material: faeces | place: France | collected 2012 | reverse complement strand
ACTGGATTAGACCCAAAGGTCCTTTCTGATCTTATTTCTAGGCATAATGCGGGAGAAGAGTTTACTACCGATGACTTAATTAAGTTATTTGGAGTAGAAGATGAAAAAACATTAAAAACATTAATGTTTTCGGCTTTGAGTACAAAGAGAGGATCTTACATACATGGGCAGGTTCAAGGAGAACCTTATGGAGAGGGTTCTACCGAAATTGCAGATTTTCTTAATTTATTTGGATATAATTGGGAAGAAATCGATAAGACATTAGAAGCCTATGATACAGGTGCAAGTAACTTAAAAAATATAATGGCTAATTTCGGAACAATGGTTGGGGGCGAAATTCCGATAATTGGCTCCGATGGAGAATATGTATTTAATGGGCGAACCGACGTACTGTATTTAAACGATAAGGAAAAAGATCCTTTTGATAAATCAAAAACCAGAAGTGTACTTACAATCGGAGAATTAAAAACACATGCAAACGCAGAGCTTCATGATGAAGACATTGTGCAAACTTTGATGTATAAAAAATTCTATACCGATCTCGCAAAGTATGTAAAAGACGAAAGTAAGTCTGGCAAAAGCATAGATGAAATAACCCAAGCAGTACAAGAACAAGTAAGAATTGGGACCAAATATGATTCCGATCCAGAAAGAAAAGCAGAGTTAGTTGGCAAGATTACTCCAGAGTTGATAGAAAATATTCTTAAAGCGGACTATATTCGTACTGTTGTTGGTGTTGCAGATCCTGCTACAGGGAAAGCACAAGCGTATTTGGTCGGAGAAGATAAAGATAAATACGAGCTTGGTTTAGATGCGGCGATAGGAGATTTGTCTGTTGCCACTCCTGAAAGAAGGGCTAGAATTAAAAACGCGGCAAAAAAGATGACTGGAGCGGGTTATTATAGACCTGGTGTGGAAATCGATGCAGCGTCTGGCGTTGTTCCAGTAGAGTATTCTGCAAAGTCGAAAAAAGGCGAAAGCGCAGAATCCGAAGCAGCTGAACAAAAAAGAAACGAAAGGCTTAATGAATATATTCAGCTTTTGAAGCAAGAAGAAGAGATCAAGTTTGGGCTTGCAAAAATAGATCGAGAACGCAAACTTCTTGAAATGGAAGGGAAGACTGCGGATTCCAGCGAAATTAAGGCTTTAGAATTTCAAAGATCGGAATTGGAAGCCGCGAAAACAGATATTGAAGCCGCGAAAACAGATATTGAAGCTATTGGATTTTCTGAAAAAGACACCGCCCGCTTAGAGCGCGCTCGAGCTACTACTCGTGGCAGATATTCATATATGGCGTTAAAAGCAGGGTATACTTACGATCCTTCTAATGCTGGAGCCCCTGCTTTTGAAATAGGTGATGATAAGCTTACTTCTACGGAGACAGAAGATTACGCTTCAAGGTTGGAGAGATTATATAATTCTAGACTTTCTGCTGAAAAAGAAATATTAACTTATAAATTAAAAGCAGAAACAACAACTGGCATAGAAAGCGATAATTATAGGGTTTTAGTAAAATTAAAAGAAGAAGCTTTGAAAAAAGATGAAGAAAGCTTCAACATTATAAAGGCTATTGTCGATAAATATGCCCCAGAAAGAGCCAGAGAGTTAGAAAAAGAATATGAAGCACGAAAAAAAATATCTCAAGCCGAAGCTCTAAAGCAGACAAGAGGAGCTACGTCGATTTGGGACGTTATGGCGAACGATATTCGCCGTGCGACTATGCGTATTGCAGACTTCGGAATTGCCGCGAAACTTTTGAATAAGATTCCGCAGGATATACAGAAGGTAATTCAATATACAAAAGAGTTGGACGCGGCGATGACGAATATTCGTGTCGTTACGGGTGCTTCAGCAGAAGAGGCTCAAGCGCTTGCACGAGGATATACCAAACTTGCAAAAGAATTGGGTGTAACTACTGTCGAAGTTGCTAATTCGGCAAATGAGTGGGTTAACAAATGTTTGGCTCACTATAAACTCCTTTAATTGCTGGAACCCCCTTAGAGCCATATAACTACAACGTAACGATGAAATAGGCGTAAGCGTGATAGTGGAAAATATATGGATTGGGAAATCAGCAGCCAAGCCTCGAACAGAGGAAGGTTCAACGAATATGTTCCACAAGTGTGGATAATGGGGAGCTCTACATAGAGAAATCTATGCGAAAGATATATTCTGAACTTCTGGGGAAACTCAGAGAAAATTCTATTATAGAATCTTTTAAATGATAAACTAAATTTAAAAGTAACACAATTACAGACAAGGTTACGCGGGGGAAGAAGCCAATCAACTGATTATCGCTTCCTCGAAACTTGCTAAACTCGGTATGATTTCGACCACCGAGGCAACTAAAGATTTGACGAGCGCGATAAAAGGCTTTAAACTCTCAACAGAAGAAGCGATGTCGGTTGTCGATAAATTGACAAAAATCGACCAAGTGGCCGCAATTTCTGCGGGAAATTTAGCGGAAGGTCTCGCGCGAGTTTCTACTACCGCCCAACAAGCAGGGCTTTCACTCGACGAAACCGCCGCAATGGTAACTACAATTACCGAAGTTACGCAGCGTGACGCGAGCACGGCAGGTGAGGCGCTTAGAACTCTTATTTCGAGATACTCTAACGTTAAAGCGGGCGTATTCACGAGTATGGGAGAAGAAGCTGAAGAAACTTCTGGAAATATAAACGATATCGAAAAAGTATTGGGTAAGTTAGGAATTCGTATTCGTACTTCTGGAACTGAAATGAGAAGTATCGAAGACGTCCTTGATGAATTGGCTGAAAAGTGGGACACGCTTGATGATGTAAGCCGTAATGCAGTTGCGAGTGCTTTCGCTGGTAGGATGACGTATGCCAGAAATTATGGAAACATAATTTGTTAAGCACTATAAATAAATAACAAGGAAGATTGCTATATCGGTGAAGTTCTGGGGACAGATAATACCGAGGAAAGATTAAATATTAAAAAATAAAAGAATTTATTAATATTTAAAATCCGTAGAGACTATACGCAGTCAACCGTATAAGGTTAAGATATAGTCCGATCTGCACGTATAATCCAATTAAAAAGAAGGTGCAGAAATAGCCAGAAATGGCTATTCGCCTGTATTATTACAGGTATGAAAAGTAACAAAAAGGTACGTCAACGTGAATCATTCAATATATTATTAAGCAACTGGGACCGCGTAAAAGAGCTTACCGAAGAATCGGCAAATGCTGCAGGAACTGCCGACGAGAAATACACCGCTTACATGGAATCCATGGAAGCGGCGACGAAGCGGCTCCAAAACGCGTGGGAAGGATTTACTCAATCGCTCGAAACAAGCACGGTAATGAAATTACTCACGAATGCGACCGCCGCGATAGTCGAGAATATGGATAAACTCAAGTATCTCGTAACTGCTATAGCGGCCGCTGGTTCAGCAAAGATCTTTGACTTCTTTACCAACAAAGGCGAAACAGGCGGGTTTAAAGGCTTAATCGCCAATATCCCGTTTATAGGTAGAGGGACGAAGACCAACAATATTCTTGAAAGCATTGACAAAAAAGTTGGTAATATCGAGAAAGGTGTCGGAGCAGATTCGTTAGCAAATCAAACGAGAAACGGCGGCTTCTTTAAGAGACTTGGAGGCTTTCTAAAAAATGGCTTTGGATTTGGGGATATTTATGACCCAAATTCTGATACATCAATTTCAAGAAAGACACTCAGATTATATAAACAATCCCAAAAGGGCAAAATACGTCTTGGTGATGACTTCTTAGGTTATACTAAGGGGTTAACGGATGATGAACGCGAGTTTTTAAGATTGTCGGCAATAGTAGAGCGAGAAGATGCTAAAAAAACGATGGAGGCATACAACAAGCTTCTCAAACAGCGTCAAATTGGTAATGCCGCGATGGGCGCAACTTCTGCCGTTTTAACCAATTTATTAACCACAAAACAAGTCGGTGGGGGCGTTGGCGGTGCAATCGGTAAATTCCTTACTGGTAATGCAGGCAATGAACAAACCGTAGAGGAGACAGCTGGCGATAAAATCGGAAGAACACTTGCTTCTGGCGGTTTAGCTGCTTTAGGTGGGAAATTTTTTGGTCCTTTTGGAGCAATGATTGGACAAGCTGTTGGAGAGGGTGCGGCTTCGATCGTTTCTACGATAGTTCACAGATCAGAGCTCGAGATGAAACAACGTGTCGAAGATGCTAAACTTGTAGATAAGCAACTTTCAGATATCAAAACATCTATAGATTCCATTTCATCATTGGATTTAGGGGTCAAAGGAGAGGATTATGAGGCCTATCAAAAACGAAAGGAAGATATTGATGCTATAAGAGACAAAATTGACCTGTCGGATGACACTGTTCGTGGAATGATTAACGCTGCCGCTATTGGTAAAGGGTACAGCGGTTACGATGACATGCTGGACAAATTATTGGATACTGGTTTGTCTATCGATGAAAGAGAAAGAATTAAAAACGATTTAAATTATATAATTGTATCTGAAAAAGCAAAGAATTATAGGGATACGCTGTTAATTGAGCTAGAAAAAATTAATAAAGCGCGAGACCAAATTAAAGGTAGTGTGCCTGGCGGTGTAGAAATTGACTTTACCTCGTTTGGAGCTTCTGAAGTATTTAATACGAAAGCATTTCAAGACGCTATACAGAAAGGTAAAGAGTTAGGATATCTAACAGATTATTCAGGAGCTAGTGGTGTAAATGAGGATGTGTTGGGGAATTTCCTAGCGATGGGGCTTGGCGGCGGCGCTACTGCGATTTGGCAAAATATATTTAATGCTTTTGGAGGTTACAATTTAAAAGCGACGGGAGATACCCCAGATGAAATTGTCGCCAACTATAAAAAATTTAATGATATTTTAAAAAGTATTGGAGATATAGATTTTTGGGATTTTGGAGATTATCAATTCGGAGATATTACGCGCACCTTTTTAAATTTTGGTGGTAAAAATCGTGGACTTCAGGATATAATTTCAGCAATAGACAAGATGATTGCCAATTACAATCAGGGGAATAAGTTACAGTCGGAGTGGCAAAGCAATTTCGCGTTGGCGGGGATGTATGGTTCTGAACTTAGTTTAATGAAACCAAGTCAATTGCGCGGGCTCGGAATGGAAGGGGCCATCCAAGAAGTGGCAGATTTCTTAGAGCGTAAATTCGGCGAATACGGGATTGTCGTTCGTGATGAAACGGGGAAAATTATTGAAGGTATTCATGATGATATAGAAAAAGCCATTAAAGATGATGAGGAGTTATACAATAATTTAGTATTACCTCAGGTTTCTATTAAAACATGGCGCAAAAGATCTGAAGAGCTCTCTGTTATTCTCGATAAACTTAATATGGACGAAGATAGTTTGTTTGCCGCCGCAGAAAAGGGTGGAAGTAGTTTTGTCAATCTTGCCGAAAGTGTTGGCATGACGGCCATGGAATTACGCTCCTTGCTGAATTCTGGGGGCAGTGAGTATTTAAATACTATGGCGAAAAGTATCAAGCTCACAGGGGATGAATTACTTGAACTTTCTGAGAATATCAAGGGGCTTGATAAAGTTACTCTTTCTGCTTTTATTCTTAGCACCTCTGAAATAACCAAAGAATTTGATTTAATGAGAGAGGCATATTTTGCCGCCATAGACACCTCTTGGGCTGGAGATGAGGAAATATTAAATAAAATTAATAGCGATACATTTATCAAGGGGTTCCTTACCAATGTTAATGATGCTGCGCAAACAGCTAAAGAATTAGGGGAAATTCTTTATTCTGCTGGAACTACCCTAGAATCGTTTATGCAGGGATTTAGTTTATTTCAAGATATCATAACTTCAAAGTCTCAAATGGAGGGTTTTATTAATTATCTTAATGAAGTTGCACCTGCATTGAGTCCAATTGTTGCTGATATGACCAATATTCAAGCGGTTCTTAATTATATAAAAGAGAATCCAAGCGACGATACCAAGGATTTAAAACAAATTTTGGAAAGATATATTCAATTGCGAGAAATTGCTAAATATCAAGAAGCTTTAGATAAATCAATACAGGCTGTCACCAAAGATAATAAAAAGCAAATTGAAAATTTAAATCAACAAAAAGATGCCCTTAAGAGTATAAATGATGAACGCAAAAAAGAACTTGAATATATTAAGGCAAGAATTGCGTTGGAAGATGCTCAAAAAGAAAAGAAGAGAGTTTATCGACAGGGTATAATAATGCCCTTAAGTAACTATATCGGTTAAAGTCCAGAAGTGGATAAGACCGAGGTAAGATAAATATTTTATTAATATGCAAAAAAAAATACATAAAAAGGAGGTGAGAAAATGAAAGCACATAATAGAATATCCCAAGTGATTTTAGATGAAAAAGCAAGACAAATAGGTGTAAAAATTGTAGAGAGATTTGTAGATGAAAACAAAAGAACAAAGCTGAGAATAGTCTCTTTATTACATCCAGAAAAAGGTGACCGTATAGTCGAACAGTATAATTTTTTAAACCATACTACGAAATGCTGGTATTTTAATGAATGCTCCTCTAAAGAAGATCTTTTAAAAAACTCAGAAATTTCTTCAGCAGTAGACATTATAGGCGATTATATTAATAATGGAACTAAAATTTTATGCAGATGTAAAACTTGTGGAAATGAGTGGTATATTTCACCCAATAAACTTTTAAAGGGAAGGCGTTGCCCTAAATGTGCTGCACAAAAGGCACATGAAAGAAATAAAAAAGCCCATGAGAGGTTTGTGGAAGAATTATCAAAGGTAAATCCATGCCTTACGGTCTTGGGAGAATACTATAATTGTAGACACATGATTGAATATAAATGTTCTATTTGCGGTCAAATATCATGTTCGACTCCTCAAAGATTACTACGTAATGAAAGCGGGTGCCATTTTTGCAAAAGTTCTATTGGTGAGCAAAAAATTTTTTCTTTTCTGAATAAATATGGAATAAATTTTGAAAAAGAAAAATATTTCGCAGACTGTAAAGATAGACAAATGTTGCCGTTTGATTTTTATTTAAAAGATTACAATCTTTGTATAGAATTTCAAGGCGAACAGCACTATCGACCAGTTGATTTTTCTTATATTCCTACCGAGGAATCAAAAAGAAAGGCCGAAAAGGAATTTGCGGAAATACAAAAAAGAGACGGTATCAAAAAAGAATACTGTAGAAGTAAAGGAATTGAACTTTTGCTTATCATATATAAACAAATTAATCAAATAGAAAGCATATTAATAAAAGAATTACATTTATCAACCGTAACGACTGCGGGGTGTCCACAGTAATGTGGATACTGAAGTTACTTCAACAAACTACATTTTAGCAGTTTGTTGTAATATACAGTCTGAACTCACAATATAACAAAATGAAATGTGAGAACAAGGATTAACGTCCTTGTCGCCACACAAATGTGGTCATAAAAGTAACAGATTGATTGGCTGGACGTATGAATCCGATGAAATTGCTATTTCCGAAGCAAAGGAAAAGCTTGATGAATTGGACATCGAAAAACAACAAGATTTATTGCAAGTTCAAATCGATCAATTAGAACAACAAAATTCAATATTGGAAAGCCTTCCAGATGAAAAAGAGCTTGAAGAACTTAAAACCGTTTTAGGAACACTTACTGATGCGACAAAAGGAAATGCTTTGATCGTTGCAGAACTTGTTAAAAAATACAATAATCCAAATTATTCATTTGATGTGAGTGCAATTATTGAAACGTATTTAAAAAACGCCAGTGACAAACATGCCACTGGTACTCTCTCGGCAGAGGGTGGTTTAACCATGCTCAATGAATTCGGCACCGAAGGCATTATAACCCCTCAAGGCACGCTTACCGCACTTCCCTCTAAGACAGGCGTCGTTCCTGCTGATATTACCAAGAATGTTTGGGCGCTCGGCGAAGTTGCTCCTACGCTTGTTGCAAGCCTTAAATCACTCACTCAAAAACCGCTTAGCGGAAATGTTGGGAATATTACTTACGAAGAAGGACAATATATCGATAATCTTACAATGAACGTTTACCCGACGAAAGATTACGATATGGATAAACTTCTTAGAGAAGCAAGGGCAAAAGTCAATTTGACGAGGCACAATAATTGAATAAAATAGAGCTTTTATTAGAAGCATGGTTTTATCGCGTTTCCATTTAAAAAACGCGTTACCATTAGTTTGGGTGTGGCGGTTGAGAAAACCTCCCGCCCGCCATGACTCAATTAAAAAAATCAAAGTGGAGGAAATAAATATGGCAATTTATAAACCAAGTAATTGTGTGCCGTTTTTAGATGCTTGGGATTTAACAAAAAATCAGAATATTTCTTTTGAAGTTAACACTAATAATAACATTGTTAACGGATATAAGATTCGAATTCTAGACAGCAAGAATAGCCTGATATTTGAAGGTGAAAATTTTAGTAAAATTAATGCATATAATGGTGACGTAATAGAGAGACCACTAATTGTTAGAATTCAAGATAAAAATGAAGCAAAAGAGATAAATGTTATTTATTATAATGTCGTATCTCAGGAATATTGCCGTGTTATTGCGAACAATGTTGTACCGCTTGAAAATTTTTCAAACGGATATATCAACCAGCCTTACAAATGGCAAGTTATTTTAGCGCAAGGTGGCGGAAGCGTTGTTGACGATGAATATTATGATATGACTATTACAAATGGTATTGTTATCGGTTCCACTCCAAACAGAATTCAAAGTGCTCTTTCGGAATACATCTATAAGGATTATTTTATCCAATTAATGGATAAAGATAAGAATTTAGTTGGATATCGTGCTCCTATAATCAGTTATGATCATACTTATGGGCACATAATTCCAAAGGAAGGTTGGTTTACGCAGGAAAATATTAATAACGCTTCTTATTTTCAAATTTTTAAGAACACCAATCAAGTAGAGTATATCAAAACAAATAGAATTGTAAATAATATTACGAAAGTAAAGATGGGTGATGTTATTTATGGTAATTCTAAATCTAAATGGGAACCGAGTAAGGACACTTCGAAGTATTATTTTGTACAAACATATTCTAATGTTAGTAGAGCAGAAGTAGAAAATTCTCAAACGAAAGAGATAGAAATTCCTATTAGTAAATATTGCGATGCGGCTGGAAGTTTTATACCAGGGCAAACAACATTATTAGTGCGCAATGAAAGCACAAATGAGAGTGGAGGCGCGGGTCTTTCTAAGTATAATGGCGTATTTTTGTTTGTTTCCGCTAACTGGAGTGCTAATCAGAATGACATTACGACAGGCACTCTCACTATAACGTGGCAACGTCCTGCTATAGCAGACACTTGGTCGGATTTTTTAGGACAATCATTTTTTGTTTTGCAAACAAGTGAAAATTGGGATTCCAATGCGACATCCTTTGGAGAAATAAACGAGACACCACTTGCGTTTCATCAAGAAGAAGCGATTGAAATATATCCAAATAACGAAAAGAATAAAACACTTGGAGAGGTATATAAAACTAATGAAGTTGTGCCAGATAAATCCGATACTTACCGTGTTTATATTCGTCCATTCATCGGTATTGAAAATGGAATGCGTTTTAAATGGATTAAATATCATGAAGATGGCAGCTACAAAAGTGATGGGTATATCGATTACAATAAATTAGACACTGAACGTTGGTGTATTGAATATAATGGCAAAAACCTTGATTTTAAACCCAACTTAGATACTTATACTTTTGTTTCATATTTTAAAACTAGTGATGAAAATCCGTTTTATGGTTATTCCGATCCTGAAATAGGAATTGTAAGTATTAATGAAGAAAACGTGGCTGGTGAAACAGACTTTGTGATTAGTAACAGAATCATAAACGTTAACGGAAATTATTATCAAGTGAACAATAAGATGTGGAAAAGTTTTCAATGGTCTTTATATGATTTTAATTATAATACTATCCAATATGATGATATTAAATACTCGGGAGAAATTTCGGCTCAATTTGTTGGACTTGAAAAGGATCATAGTTATGAATTAACATTAGCCATAGAAGATGAACTTGGACGAACTTTTAGTGTTTTTAAGAACTTTGTTGTTGGAGATGTTATAATTGTAGATCCATTTAATACAATCTCTTCTTCGTTTAATTGTGCTTTGCATAGTGTAGATGCATCAGTTGCTGGAAGTTTTGGTGTTATAGAAGAAGGTACGACTAAGGGGCGTCTGCTATGTGGAAAAGACGTTAAATGTTCTACAACTCTTTTATGTGGTGGGTTATCTGAAGGCAGCTATTATAAAAATATTAGCATTGGTGAAGGAGAAACCAGAGTAGAAGGTACTCTTGTAGAACCAACCACGGGCAATATAACATTGAATTTTGAAACCACTATAGCTGGTTCAAATTTTATCGGAGACATAATTGGTATAGAATTTGGAGAGGTAAAAGACGATCCGCTTTTAAGTAGAGATACGAGTAATGATTTGTTAACAGTGTTCTTCCCAGATGTCGTTAAATATAGTGCGGATGGATTAAGCCGTGTAAATGAAGATAGATATAAAATTTTCGTATTTACAAAAATTAATTCTGCCGCAAATAAAAAAGAAGAGCACGTCATCAGTCTTTATAACATAAATGGGCAAGCTATCACGGATAATAATTGGCTTAACGACAGAAAAGTATGTTTTGGATATCAGCCCACTCAAAACGCCGATAGTCGGTACGATTATATTGTTGCTGATGAGTGGTTTGATGAGGAAGATAGGAAATATTATAGAACGCTAAATAGGGAAGTATACAATTTTTCAGCAAAATATGGAGGGATTCCTGCTAAGGCGTTTATTATCAACGGAGATACAGAAATTGGTTTATGGTATGATAAAAAATTGAAAGCAATCACGCAACCAAATGGACAAGTGATGCAGGTCATTACGGACGACGATAATGTATGGAGTGACACAGATGCAAACGGCAAAGATAATGAGTGGAGCGACACTGGCTATGGTGCTTATGAACAGAAAGAGATTTTAAATAAAACTGGAAGACAATTATTAAATGGCAAGACTTTTAATTTTAATATAGCATTTGAAAATTATATTTATAAGCCAGCCACTTCAACAAATCTATATGCGCAGTGCGTTGTTGTTGATTAAGGAGGAGACATGATAAGAAATATAAAAATTGGCATTCCAAATAGCGCTCAAGGGTTTAAGTTTATCAATGTTACAGATAACTTTAGTCCAAATGAGGCAGGGAAGAAATCTACGTTAATCCCTTATGATGATGAGACAAACCGAGAATCTGCGGTTGCTTTAATAAATTATGTGGCCGCAACAACTCCTATTGCCATAGCACCAAATCAAGGACTTGGCATCTTGAAAGCTGGTAGTAAAAATCAAAGTTTAGACATATTTAAACAAGAAATAGATGCGGATGGTAATCCTCTAACTACATTAGAACCAGTGGCTAAGGAATTGCAAAACTACAGCTTTAAAGATTATAATATATCTAATCATAGAAGATATAAATATTTTATTTATCTGTCACAAAAAGATCCTGTAAAAAATGATGAAAACCAAGTAGTGATCTATAAAACCGATTTCACTGTTTCAACAAATTGGCAGGAATGGAGCATTACAGAACTTCACCCTGTCGACAATACTATGAAATCTTTTACGGCTAGCCCTGAAGATGTGTGGTTGTTTAATTTAAATATCAGCACAGGTGAGCAATCACAAAATATCACTCGAAATGAAGTTCAGACATTGGGAGCATATCCCAGAATTTCTCAAGGGAAAGCTAATTATATAAAAGGAAACGTTTCGTGCTTGCTTGGTAAAGACGTCATTTCTCTTGGAGAAGCGTTAAAAAATGGTTTTGACGTTGAGCACGGGGGTTATATAGAAATGCGTAAATATATAAATAGTATAACCTCAAACCAGAGGGTAGACATGTTGAAGGCTTGGCGTAAATTAGTAATGTCGAGTAATCCGAAACTGCTTAAAGATAGAGAAGGGCAGAGTTTCCTTGTCACCATCTCAAATTCTACTAATAAACCAATGGACAGTGTTAAATTTCAGCCAAATACTATTAGCTTTAGTTGGACGCAAATAGGTACTTTGGACGGAGTTACAATTGTTGGAGAAAATTAAAAACTAAAAATAAGGAGGACGAACAATGGGCAAAGTATATAGAGCAAAAAATTCCGCGAGTGGCGATTTAGTTTCGTATTATTACGATAACGATTCGTCCTCCTCTATACTTACTTCTAATATCAATGAATGGATTAAAAATGCAGTAATTAGGCAGCATTACAGATTAAATCTTTTAAATTCTGATGAATCTGTAAAATACGTAATTCCCGAGGAAGACATAGAATTAAACGGTAGTTTTAATGAAAATTATCAAAACGGGCAGAGACGTAGTTTGTCTGTTAAATTATTTAATGAAACTAAAAAATATACGCCGTCAATTAATGGTATTTGGACAGGTATTAGATTTTCTTATGATGTTGGGATAGAATTACAAAATGGAGATATTGCGTGGTTTAGAAAAGGCATATACGTCGTCTCTAATGCAACCCCAACACATGAACCTGGAGAACGTAGCATTTCTCTTGAATTATCCGACAAGTTCTCATTATTTGAAGGAGCTAGTGGAACCTTAGAAATGAATTATACAATCCCAGTAGGGAATGACATAGAGGGAGCCCTTAAAGATATCTTGCAGTTTCAAATGGGTAATGGGGATATGATAGATCCGAAGCCCATGGTGTATAATTCGGCGTTTAAAGGCAAAAAAACACAGGCAACAATTTCTAAAGAAGCGGGCTCTAATTTTGGAGAAATAATTTCTGAATTATGCACTCAACTAAATGCTGAATATTTTTATGATATCGAAGGAAACTTCAATGTTATTCCAGTAAATGATGTTACGAATGATGTAGATAAGCCAATTATCGATGATTTATATGCCGATAGAGGAGATTTTACGTCTAATAATTTATCTTTTGATTTTTCGACAATTATTAATAGGGTGTATGTAACGGGTTCGACTACAAACGGAGGGTATTATGAAGCAGTGGCGGTGAATGACGATCCGTCATCGCCCTTATGTTACCAGAGAATCGGGTATCGAACAGCGTCTCCAATTAACGATCCAAACATAACTTCGGATATTTTAGCACAAGACAGAGCGGACTATGAATTGAGAAATAAGCTTATACTGAAATCTACGGTAAATATTCAAACTCCGTTTAATCCGTTGTATATTGTAAATAATATTATTACATTAACCGATGAATTTTATGACATGAAACAGGAGCAGTTTATTATACAGGGGATTTCTTATTCTGCTGATTACAGTGGTTTTATGTCAGTTTCTTTATCTAATACTCGAAACTTACCGTTTTTTACTGGTAAAAAAGGGGGATAATAATGGGTGATTCTGCGAACAATTTAGTTGGTTTAATTAGAGAAATTATCAGAGAAGAACTAAAAAATATAGACAAAACCTCTGTTTGTCGAGTAATCTCTGTAAATGCAGATAATACCGTTAATTTGGTAGTGCTGCCAGATACAGTTACTGTAATACCAAATATTTTAAACTGTAGTGGCCAAAAGTTGCAAAATGATGATATCGTGATTTTGTTTAAAATGCGTAACAACATTAATAATAGTTTTATTATTGCAAAATATGGGCTAAATATTAATTAATGAGGAGGATTGAATTATGGCTGATTATAATTATGCAAAAACAACATGGACAGACAATCAAACCCCGCTAAGTGCGGCAAATATGAACCAAATTGAAGATGGGATATATAACGCAACGAAAGGGTTGAATGACGTTACGGCTGCCTGTAACGAATACACTGATAGAAGAATTCAAGAAGCAATTACCAACGTGCTTACGACACCAGTTTAAGGAGGGAAGATAATGGCAAAAGATAATAATTTATCGGATTTTCTCTTAGATTTGGCTAATACGATAAGAACTAAAATTGGTAAGAGCGGACCTATAAATCCTCAGGATTTTTCTCAAAAAATTAAAGACATTCCAACTGGAAGTGCCAAAACAGAACTGGAAATAACAACAAACCTTATGATGGAAAGGGGGGATCAGACTATAGCTCCTGAGGATAGTGCTACTCAAACAATGTCGAAAGTTATAGTTAAAAAACCCGAAACTTTAATTTCTTCTAATATAAGGAGTGGGGTGGAAATTGGAGGAGTTGCTGGTGACTTTACAGGAGAAGGACTGACAGAAAAAAGTAAAACTGAACCTCTTAACATGAGCGAAGGGAATCAAATAATCAATCCAGATGCGGGAACAACGATGTCGCAAGTAACCATTATAAAACCAGATACATTTATTCCTGGAAATATAAAAAAAGGAGTGAATATTGGTGGAGTAGAAGGAACTTTAGAAATGGGAGGGATTGACATATCTGATACTACAGCTATCTCAGATGATGTGCGCAAAGGAAAAGTATTTTATTCATCTGATGGAACAAAGACACAAGGTACAATTGAAAATTATGGTGGGGCGTCATTGTCTACATTAGCGACAACCCTATCTCAAAAACAGTATGGAATGAGTGCCGTAGCTATCGGTGACAAAATTTATCTGCACGGTCAAAACAAAAATTTTGAGTTATTTGATACCAAGACGAATACGCACTCTCTATTAGACGCTGTTACAAACCGTGTAACATGTTACGTTCCAATCGCTGCCGTGGACAACAAAATATATTTATGCGGGGGAGATCGTTCTAAGAACATAGTGGTTTTTAATCCCGAAACCAACGAGGTTGAAACCAAAGAGGTTAGTTATTCGTTTGAGACTGGTTGTAGTGGTGCGTCCGTTGGTAATAAAATATATTTATTTGGTAGCAGTACGTTAAGTCAAGGAACAATAATCTATATATATGACATTATAAACAATACGTTGTCCAAGT
>OBLI01002628.1_pt1 | contig 14933 bp, 13 predicted proteins | sample 1519701 | NCBI WGS metagenome assembly OBLI01 (sample SAMEA3663005, study PRJEB22513) | pig gut metagenome | biome: pig gut; feature: pig-associated habitat; material: faeces | place: France | collected 2012 | reverse complement strand
GCCGTAAAAACAGGCCGCCGTGGAAGAAAGTTCACACGCCGTGGGAACTTTCTTCCACGGCGGGGTATGTTTTTCCCACGGGACGTACTATTCGCTGTCGGTTACACTGCCTTGACTCTTCTTCCGTTCGGCCATGGCCGCGCCCATGCCCTCGGGAGGCAACTTGAAGTCAGGCTGCTGAAACAGAAGGATGGCCTCTTCGAGCGAATGACCTGAGGAAAGACCAAACTTGCGGCGCAAACGGTAGCGCAGCATGTTCACGGAACGGGGGGCCAATTTCATGATTTCGCACACGTGCTGCGTGTCCTGCTTCAGCACAATCAGCATGCAGAAGAGTTCCTCACGGTTGGTAATAGCGAGGCCCGATGCGTGCAGGTTGTTGATGAAATAGGGGAAGAGCAGGTTGAAGCGATAGTAAAAGTCGGTGGTGTTGCGGTGTATGGCAATGTCGCCCAGAGCTGCATGCTGCATGGTGGCCATCTGCTCGGGTGTAGTGGGCTCCTTCAACTCGGCGGGTGGCGGCACGGGTAGGGTAGAGGGTGCGGTTTGTGCCTGTGGCGTGGGCTGCACTGCTTGCCACTCTTTGCGCAGTTGTTCATGTTTGGCCAGCACATTTTCCAGTCGTTCCTCGGCCAGTCTCACCCGTATGCGATACATTTTGCGGCGCGTAATCAAGAAAATGGCCAGACCTATGACGGCCAGCAGCAGCAGGCATACCACGGAGACGATGAGCGTGCGCTTCTGCTGCAAGCGGCTGCGCTCCATGGCCAGCTGCATTTGCTTTTCACCCACGTAGTGGCGCACCACCACCTGCGTGAGGAGCCGGGCGTTGCTTTCGGAAGCCGTGCCGCCCTCTTCGTCGAGCAAGTCTTGGGCATAACGCTTGATTTTCTCCACATTGCCCGTGCTGAGGTAGTGCTGGAGCGCCATGGCTGAAGCCCCTTTGACAAAGGTGGGCTGGTCCGTGGCGTGCAGCAGGGCATACATGCTGTCGAGGCATGCCTCGGCTGTGGCCTTGTCGTGGTTTCGCAGCGCGTCCTCGGCCAGACATTTATAGGCCTTGCTCCTGATGCCCGGTGTGCCCTGCAGGGCGGCCCGTTGCAGATTGGCGCGACCGCCAGCGTGCAGCGGGTGGTTGTTGAGTTTGCAGGTCAGCGCGCCCAGATGCAGGTCCACATCGCCCATACCGCTGTTGTAGGGTAGCGACTGCGCCATGGCGGCTGCCTGCTGCCAGCACCAGATAGCCGAGTCGTTCTGGCCCAATCCCTCTAAGGCTGCCCCTTTGTTGACAAGTAACTGCACGGCAATGGTGGGGTGATGCACATTGGGGAAATGCGCTCCACGCAGCATCCATTCCACACCCCTCGACGCGCAGTCGTTGGCTTCGCGGTAGAGGTCCCAGTAGAGCAGCATTTCGGTCAGGGTGTTGTAGCCTGTGGCGACGGCCACGGTGTCGCCCTTTATCATGGCCTCGTCGATGCCTTTCTTGATGAGCAGGTTTGCCTCCTGTATGCGGCCTGTGCGTTTGTAGAGCAGCGCGAGCATCTGTTCCACATACAGGCGGCCGCTTTTCAGATCTGCGGAGTCGGCCGTGTGGAGCGCAGCGTGGCAGTAGTGAATGACGTCGTCCTGGCGGTCGGGTAAACTGAAATAGACGGCGGCGGCATAGGCGTAGTCGCGAAACTGGCGTGCGGCCGAGGGATTACGCATGGGGGTCTGCAGGGCAAGGTCCATGAGCGCCTCGGCCTCGGGCATGCGCTCGGTGCGCGAGAGGGCGTAGGCCCCGATGCTGCGCAGGTCGCGCAGGCACCACTCCTTTATATAGGGTGTGGGATCGGCCAGCAGACTGTCGAAAACGGCGGCGCAGGTCTCGGGCTCTCCCATGGCCTGGTAGATGTTGAGCATTTGCAGCATCGACTCCACCACCATCGTTTGCTGCCCAGCCGCCTGCACGGTGTCAGTGGAGGGGAGTGCCGACATGAGGCAGTGGCGGTAGCTGTCGATGGCCTTGTCATATTCCTTGTTGGCCTGATACTCGCGCCCCGCCTCAAACATCTGCGCAAGGGGCGACGTGAGTATGTGCAGGACGGGCGTTGTGGGGGATGCCGACTTGCGACGAGGGCCGCATGCTGCCAGCACTACGAGGGCTATGAGCAGCAGGAGGGCGCGGTGCAACGGAGGCCACAGGGTGGGGGTATGGCTGGATGAAAAAGGCATAAGGGTGGGATGCTGTTGTTTCGGGGAGGGGGAGAAGGGGAGGCGGAGAAGCTCGTTAGGGCTGCATGATGCCCAGACGTTCGGCCAGTCCGTCACGGTAGGCTCGCCAGAAGCGGGCTACATCTGTCAGAGCGTAGGCACGGCTGAAGGCGCAGGTGGCCAGTGCGGTGACTACGTAGCCAGCCACGCCTATCAGGGGACGCAGATAACGCACCCAGAGGTTGAGGCCGTAATGGTGGTTGAGGTAGGTGGCGTTGCGCACCTGGTAGAAGCGTTTCCACTTTTTCTTGCGGTTGCGCTCAGCCCACGAGTCGGTGGAGAAGAAGTGCTCCTTGTCCATGAGGGCAGCGGGTACCGACAAGATGCGGTAGCCGGCACGCACGGTGCGCAGACAGTAGTCAGTGTCGTCGCAGAAGATGAAGAGTTCGCGGTTGGGCAAACCGATTTTCTCCACCACCTCACGGCGGATGAGCGGCCCTTCGAAAGCGGTGCCCGCAATCTCGGTAGGCTCGGTGGGCGGACAGGATGCCAGTTTGCCCTTGTGCAGCGAGGCAAAGGGGTTGGTGAGGTTGTAGGCGGTGAAGTCGTTGGTGTAGATGCGGCCGTCCATCAGGCGGCGCGGGGCCAGTATGCCGTAACGGGCATCGGCGGTGTAGGGCAAGAGGTGATCAAGGCAGTCGGGGCGGGGAAACACGTCGTCGTCCATGCACCATATCCACTCCGCCCCCTGCTGCATGGCCTCGGATATGCCACGATGAAAGCCGCCCGCGCCACCCACATTGGCCTGCGTGATGATGGTGAAATGCGCGGCGGGCAACGTGGCCAGGTAGTCGGCCGTGCCGTCGGTACTGCCGTTGTTGACCACCACGATGTGGCTCACGCCGCGGTTGGCGCGCAGGCATTCCAGGTTTCGCTGCAGCAGGGGCAGACGGTTGAAGGTGACGACAACGGCTATGATGTGCATGGTGATGAGGGGTGAGGATTTTGGATGGAGGTGGATGTGCGGTGTTTCAATATTTGCCGTCGACCTTGCCCGGCTGCTTGGCGCGGTACTTTTGCAGCAGCGCGAAGCAGGCGTCGGCATCGAAGTGGCGCAGACGGGCGTATTCGTCGGCAAAGGCGCGGTGCATTTCGGGGGTGCACGGCAGGCGCTCCATGTTGCGGCAGGAGGCATCGAGCGAGAGCGGACCGCGAGCCATGCGGTTGAGGTCGACCAGTTCGATGTCAATGTGGCCCGACTCCTGACGGCGGAACAGAATGTTGCCGCGACCATAGTCGAGGTGTGCCAGGCCGTGGGCATGCAGGGTGGCCGTGGTGCGCGCTATGGCACGCATGACGTCGGCCGTATAAGGGAAGGTGCGCTCAAAGAGTTCGTCGTAGCGGTGCGTGCACGTAGAGGCCAAGGTGACGAGATAACTCTGGTCGAACAGCAGACCGCTGCGCAGGTTGAGGTAGCCCACGGGCTGCGGCGTGCCCACACCGATGTGGCGCAGCAGGAGCGCATTGTCGTAGGCCCGCTTGGCCTTCGAGGGACGCACGATACCGTAGACGAGGCGGTTGATGAAGAGGGGGCGGCGAAAGGCTTTCACCACATACAGCCTGCCTTCAAATTCAATTTCACGCAGTTTGTTGCGCCCGTCGTGAATGAGCCGCCCCTCGCCACGGGCAAAGCGTTCGGGCAATGACAGCAGAAAGGGACGGAGCGAGGCAAACTCAGGCTGCAAAACCAGCGTTTGGTGATTCCAAAGACTCATGAGAGATGGGGCATTTTTATCATTTCGCGGCATCAGACGGGTGCAATTCGCGGCGGGCCAGTGCGAGGGCGGCTGCTATGGTGTCGTCCATATCGGCATAGGTGTAGCCCGCCAGACGGCCACCGAAGAGCACGCGCTGCTCGCCCGCAGCCATGTCGCGGTAGCGGCCATAAACCTCGGCGTTGCGCTGGTCGTTGACGGGATAGTAAGGCTCCTTGCCAGGCTCGAAGTCGTCGGGGTGCTCATAGGTGACCACGGTGTGGGGCTGTGTGCCGAAGTCGAAGTGCTTGTGCTCGATGACACGTGTGTAAGGCACGGAGCGCTCGGTGTAGTTGACCACGGCATTTCCCTGAAAGTCGGGGCACTCCATCACCTTGTGCTCGAAGCGCAGACTGCGGTAGTCCAGATGGCCGTGCTTGAAGTCGTAGAAGGCATCGATGCAGCCCGTGAAGAGGATGCGGCCGGCCAAAGCATCAAGCTGGGCGCGGTCGGCCAGGTAGTCGCAGCCCGTGCGCACCTCGATGCCGTCGAGCAAGGCATCCGTCAGGGCGTTGTATCCGCCGCAGGGTATGCCTTGAAAACGGTCGTTGAAGTAATTGTTGTCGAAGGTAAAGCGGAAGGGCACACGGCGGATGATGAAGGCGGGCAGTTCGGTAGCCGCACGTCCCCACTGCTTTTCGGTGTAGCCCTTGATGAGGATGCGGTAAATGTCGTCGCCGCAGAGCGTAAGTGCCTGTTCCTCCAGATTGGCCGGCTCTGTGATGTGCGCATACTTGGCGCGCTGCTCGGCAATTTTGGCCTGAGCCTCAGCCGGGGTGCGCACCCCCCACAACTGGTAGAAGGTGTTCATGTTAAAGGGCAGGTTGTAGAGCCGCCCCTCGAAGTTGGCCAGCGGGGAGTTGGTAAAGCGGTTGAACTCTACGAGATTGGTGGCGTAGTCCCACACCTCGCGGTTGTCAGTGTGGAAGATGTGAGCGCCGTAGCGGTGCACGGCAATGCCTTCCACCTGTTCGCAGTAGATGTTGCCGCCCGTATGGTTGCGTTTGTCAATCACCAGACAACGTTTACCGGCTTTGCGGGCTTCGTGGGCAAAGACGGAACCAAAAAGTCCTGCACCTACAATCAGGTAGTCGTATGCTTTATTCATAAATCAATAAAATTCATTGTTTTTCCTATGCAGGTGCAAAGATAGCGCAAGGCGAGAGGAGGAGAAAAGAAAAGCCGCAGGTTTTTCATTTTCTGCTCCCGAGCCGCAGCCTATCTTATCCAAAGTAGCGCAAGGCGAGAGGAGGACGGTGTGTCATAATGGCCAATCTGCTTCGTTGCTATCGGCATTCGGGCTTGGTCATGTACTTTAGTACACTCCCTGCGCCCTCAGCCTCAGCGCCTTGCATCTTAGCCATTCTGACGCACCTTCGAGTGCGCGTCAAAATTTGCATTTTGACACACCCTCATTCCGAGCCGCAGCCTATCTTATCCAAAGTAGCGCAAGGCGAGAGGAGAAGAAAGGGGTAGAGGTGGCTTTTTCATTCCCTCAGCCAGAACAAAACTTATTTCTTACCACAAAAAGGTGTTCTGATGCCACGAGGCAGCCTCTACTATCTCCTTATATGATAACTATAAAAGCAATAGGATGTTAATTTTAGGATAACGTTTGGCATTTCTACGTGTGCATTGGTGAGGCATTTAACTAATTCCTACCTTTGCTCACATGAAAAAGTCAACGATATGGATGATCGCCATAGCAATGGGAACGTCGTTCCTCGCATTGCTTTACCTCCAGATGCGCTATCTGGAGCAAGTCATCCACATGCGCCAGGAGCAATTCGACACTTCTGTCACCCGAAGTCTCTATCAGGCGGCGCGCAACCTTGAACTGCGCGAAACGCAGGCTGCCCTCCTGCAAGCTGTACCGGCTACGGCGGCTGACAGCACAGAGGCACTTGGCAGCAGAAAAGGGGATGCCCCGAAGGCCGCACCCCACGTCATGGTAGAGGCCACGGCCAAGCAGAACAACTATCTGCTCGTAGACTTGGCTACCACGCAGCAGGACCCTAAGGAAGTGGAGGAAGTGCGGCAGCAGTTTCAGCACCATCGGGCCACCTTCGAGGAGGCCGTCTACTCCTTATTATATAAAGCAGCCCAGCAGCCCCTGGTCAACCGCATCGATTACGCAGCGCTCGACAGCGACCTTCAAGCCGCTTTCCGCAGCAACGGCATCAACATGCCCTTCCACTTCTACATCACTACCAGCGACGGGCGCGAGGTGTACCGCTGCCGCGATTACGACGAGGAGGGTAGTGAGGTGACCTTTCAGCAAACACTCTTTCCCAACGACCCACCCGCGCAAACCGGTGTGCTTTACATCCACTTCCCCGATACGCGCGACTACATCCTCTCGAGTGTACGGTTTATGATACCGGCACTTGTGTTCACACTCGTGCTGCTGCTCATTTTCGTCTACACCATCTACACGATATTCCGCCAAAAGCGTCTGACCGAAATCAAGAACGATTTTATCAACAACATGACGCACGAGTTCAAGACGCCCATATCGTCTATCTCGTTGGCGGCGCAAATGCTCGGCGACCCCACCATCACCAAGAGCGAGGCCATGACGAAGCACCTGTGCGACGTGATTGGCGACGAAACGAAACGCTTGCGGTTCCAAGTGGAAAAGGTGCTGCAAATGTCGATGTTCGACAAGAAGGCTGCTACCTTCAAACGCCGCGAAACGGATGCGCAGGCACTGGTGACGGACGTGGTGAACACGTTCCGCCTCAAGGTAGAAACGTCGGGCGGAACCATCGATACGAATCTTACCGCCCAACGAGCCACCGTGTTCATTGATGAAATGCACTTCACCAACGTGCTCTTCAACCTGCTCGATAACGCGGTGAAATACAAGGATAGCGAGCGACCCCTCAAACTCTGTGTCAGCACACGCAACGAGGGCGGACGACTGTTTATCACCATCGCCGACAACGGCATCGGCATCCGCCGCGACGACTTGCGCAAGATTTTCGACAAGTTCTACCGTGTGCACACCGGTAACCGTCACGACGTGAAAGGCTTCGGCCTTGGTCTGGCCTATGTGAACAACGTGGTGCGCGCCTTGGGCGGAACCATTCATGCCGAGAGCGAATACGGCCGCGGCACCTCTTTCATCATTTCCCTGCCCCTCATGGCCTGAGGCGACGGGGCAAACGAAATCAGAAAACAAAAAGAATAATAACCACACAAACACCCCCATTATCATGAATGCTACTGACGAAAAACTGAATCTCCTGCTTTGTGAAGACGATGAAAACCTCGGTATGTTGCTCCGCGAATACCTGCAGGCCAAGGGATATCAGACCATGCTCTGCGTGGACGGCGAAGCTGGCTACCGCGCTTTTACCCAAAACAAGTTCGACCTGTGCGTGCTCGACGTGATGATGCCTAAAAAGGACGGCTTCGAACTGGCACGCGACATACGCCATGCCAACGAGGAGGTGCCCATAATCTTCCTCACGGCCAAGACACTCAAAGAAGACATCCTCGCTGGTTTCCGTCTGGGTGCCGACGACTACCTGACCAAACCTTTCAGCATGGAAGAACTCACCTTCCGCATCGAGGCCATACTGCGCCGCGTGAAGGGCAAGAAGAACCGCAACCGCACCTCCTACCGCATCGGTTCCTTCCACTTCGACACGCAGAAGCAAACCCTCACCCGTGGTGAAACTGTGACGAAACTGACGACCAAGGAGTGCGAACTGCTCAACCTGCTCTGCATGCACGCCAACGAAATTCTGCAGCGTGACTACGCCCTGAAGACGATTTGGATTGACGACAACTATTTCAACGCCCGCTCCATGGATGTGTATATCACCAAGTTGCGCAAACATCTCAAGGCCGACGAGAACGTGGAAATCATCAATATTCACGGCAAGGGCTACAAACTCATCAATCCCGAGCCCGAGGCTTGATAGCCCAGGCTTGCCGCCCGCACATTTCAGATATTTTCTATTCATTGCCCCGCACTGGCTCCATGCTGCGTGCGGGGCAACGCATTCTGCTTGACCGTACTTTACACATTTTAGCGCAGCTACATGCCCCGCACCGCGCACTTTTTTCGTACATTTGCCGCGCAATTTGTAGCCGTAGCCAGCATGAAGCGCTGGCGGCCCACTGTAATAGCCCTTCTTTATGACACTGAACAACTCCCTCTTACGCCTGTTTACACTGCTTGCTGCGGCAGCCATGCTGTTGCCCGCCTGTGATGACGATGAAACCTATGCCGACAAGCGCAAACGTGAGAACAGCCAGATTGAAGCCTTCTTGCAGACAGGCGCTTCGGTCAAGGACGAGGACTCGGGCGAATACCTGTTCCACGTGCCCGGCAATATCAAGGTGATCTCCGAGCGTGAGTTCTACGCTAACGACAGCACCACACGTGTCGATGCCAACGAGTTTGTGCGCTTCGAGAAAACCGGCGTCTACATGCAGATTGTAGAAAAAGGCACGGGTACGCAGTTGGCCGAGGGCGAGAGCTGCAGTATCATTACCCGCTACACCGAGTTCAATATTGCCACCGACAGCATACAGACGAGCAACTGCATCACAAGTTACGAGATGCAGCCCGACATCATGACCTGCTCCAACAACTACGGCACCTACTCCGCCACCTTCACGCAGGGCGTCATGAAAACCGTCTACAACACGGCCGCCGTACCCTCGGGCTGGCTTGTACCGCTGCCCTACATCAAACTGGCGCGCTTGGCAGGGCCTGACGACAAACTGGCTCACGTGCGCCTCATCGTGCCGAGCACACAGGGGCAGAGCAACGCCGCTACCAGCATCTATGCGTGTTGCTACGACATCGTCTATCAGCGAGGCAGATAAGTGGCGCAGACAGACGGCGTAGCCTCAAAGCATTCCCAATCCGACATACAGATAAAGCAGGAACCCGTTGCGAGACGGCGCGTCCTGCTTTTTTCGTGAAGAAAAGGCCGGAGGGGGGCACTCCCCTTACGCTTGATGGCACTATCCGCTACCTGACGCGGGAAGATTGGCTCACTTTCGACCCTCACACTTTAAGCAACGGACGAGAGGCCGCAAGGCAGTGATTTGAAGGTGAAGCCACTGCAATATGAGGTGAGTTGGGTAAAAACGGAAACATTTATTTGGTCTGTCGGATGGGTTGACGTATCTTTGCATAGCATCCGCGTAGACTGTATTCACTGTTTGTTGCCCCAAACAGGGCGTCTGGCAGGTTTGACATGTTGGCGGAGACGTTATTAACCAAACATTATGGGATTTTTTAGCAAGCTTTTCAAGCATAAACCAACCGAGAGTGAAACGGGTTGGCGTGTGGGTGGCATGGAGGACTTCATGATGCTCATCCGCGTCTACTATCAGGCTGTGATTGCCTCCAACCTCGGCATCAGCAATCTCTCGGCATTGCCCGACTTGCGCGTATTCAAGCAAACGCTGCATGTACCCACGGTCAACAACCGTCTGGGCTTGGGCGAGAAAAACCGTTGCCGCAAAATGCTCTGCGAGATTTACGGTCTCGAAGACAACTTCTTCAAGGAAATCGACCTGAGCATCAAGCGCAACTGCCGCAACGTGAACGATGTGCGTAACTACCTCTTCCTGTTTCAGGGATTCTCGCAGGAACTCATGATGCTCATGGGCAACCTCATGAAGTGGAAGTTCCGTTTGCCCTCGTTCTTCCATTCCGCCCTGCGTAACATGACCGCCAAGGTTGTTGACCAGGTTATGACCAAGGACAACTGGAAAGACGAGAGCGTGCGCAAGGCATGCTTCCAGGTGCGCCACTTCAGTCAGCAGCTGGGTTACAGCGCCGAGTGGATGACCTCCTACGTCTACCACGTGGTGCTGCTCGCCAAGAAAGAGCCCAAGCCCGCCGCCGAAGATTAACCCATCGGTCGTGCGGCCAGTAACCGCCACAGCATGCGCTGCGAATAAGACGTTATTCACACATCCGCAACCCCACGCTGGGGTCTATTCCACTTATGACACAAGAAAACGAAACCGCTCTCCGCAACTTTGAGGCACTTGTACGCCAACTCATGGCAGCGTATTCCAAGGAACGCGCGGCCCGTGAGGCGTTGCAGGTGCAGTTGGACGACTGCCGCAAACTTCTGGCCGAAGAGCAGGCACGTGTCGAGCAAAGCAAGCAGGACTTTGAAAACCTGCGGCGGGCACGCATTCTCGAAGTCAGTGGCGATGATGTGAAAGACGCACGCTCACACTTGGCACGCCTGGAGCGCGAAATCGACAAGTGCATCGCATTGCTTAACGTGTAATATGGCTCCATAAGCCCATGACGCGGCGTAACTGGTTACACACAATTTCGACACAATGGAAAACGCACAAAATAAACTGGTCATCCATTTGCTCATAGGCAAGCAACTTTACCCCATCACCGTGTTGCGCGAGCAAGAGGAGATGTTCCGCAAGGCAGCCAAACTTATCAACGAGAAACTGAGCCGCTACGAGCAGACCTATCCCAACCAAGGCTACGAGAAGTACACCTCCGTGGCACTCCTCGATTTTGCCGTACGCGTGCAGCAGTTGGAGCAGCAAAAGGACGACACACCCTACGCCGACACCCTGGCGCGCCTCTCCGACGAAATTACCAAACTCCTCGAATAAGCGTGCCGTGCTCTTGGCCCATGTGCACCAGGAGCGGCCGCATACCGTAGCCAACCTCAACCCCGAAACCATTTGCACGCCACGCCATGAGGCACCACGTGCAAGGCTTTATATCAACTAACCTTTCAACCTTACATTTGACGATGAGCATCATCATACCCCTTATTATCGGCGTCCTTGTGGGCGTAGGAGCGGGGTACGGATTTTTTCGATACGTATTGAAAAAGAAGTACCTCCGCATGATTGATACCGCAAACCACGAAGCGGAAGTGATCAAAGAAAAGAAACTCCTTGAAGTAAAGGAGAAATTCCTCAACAAAAAGGCTGAACTCGAAAAAGAGGTGCAGCAGCGTAACCAGCGCATCTTACAGGTAGAGAACAAACTCAAACAGCGCGAGATTGGCCTGAATCAGCGTCAGGAGGAACTGGGACGCCGCAAGCAGGAACTCGAAAACCATCAGAATCGCCTCAATACGCAGCAGCAAAACCTTGCCCGTAAGGAGGAAGAACTCGAAAAGCTGCAACTCAAGGAGCGCGAGAAACTGGAAGAACTCAGCGGCTTGTCGGCCGAGGAAGCCAAGAAGCGCCTTGTCGACTCTCTCAAGGATGAAGCTCGCACCGATGCGCAGAGCTACATCAACGACATTATGGACGATGCCAAGCTTACGGCCAACAAGGAGGCCAAGCGCATTGTCATACAGACCATTCAGCGCGTGGCCACCGAAACGGCCATTGAAAACAGCGTGACCGTGTTCCACATCGACAACGACGAAGTGAAGGGCCGCATCATCGGACGCGAGGGTCGCAACATCCGTGCACTCGAAGCCGCCACGGGCGTGGAAATTGTGGTCGACGACACCCCCGAGGCCATTGTCATTTCTGCTTTCGACCCCGTGCGTCGCGAAATCTGCCGTCTCGCCTTGCACCAGCTCATCGCCGATGGCCGCATCCACCCCGCCCGCATTGAGGAAGTAGTGGCCAAGGTGAAGAAGCAGGTGGAAGACGAAGTCATCGAAACGGGTAAGCGCACCGCCATCGACCTCGGCATTCACGGCCTGCATCCCGAACTCGTGCGCATCGTGGGCAAGATGAAGTACCGCTCTTCCTATGGCCAGAACCTGTTGCAGCATGCCCGCGAAACCGCCAACCTCTGCTCCGTCATGGCTGCCGAACTCGGACTGAACCCCAAAAAGGCCAAACGCGCTGGTTTGCTGCACGACATCGGAAAGGTGCCCGATGAGGAGAGTGAACTGCCGCACGCACTCTACGGTGCCAAACTGGCTGAGAAATACAAGGAGAAACCCGAAATATGCAACGCCATTGGTGCCCACCACGACGAAGTGGAGATGACCTCACTCCTTGCTCCCATCGTCCAGGTTTGCGATGCCATCAGCGGTGCCCGTCCCGGTGCCCGTCGTGAAATTGTGGAGGCTTACATCAAGCGCCTGAACGACCTTGAGCAGATAGCCTCAAGTTATGACGGCGTAACGAAGACCTATGCCATCCAGGCTGGCCGCGAACTCCGTGTGATTGTGGGCGCCGACAAGATTGACGATAAGCAAATCGAAACCCTGAGCGCTGACATTGCCCGCCGCATACAGGATGAGATGACGTATCCCGGACAGGTCAAAATTACCGTCATCCGCGAAACGCGCTCCGTAAGTTACGCCAAGTAAACACGGCCGCAAACCTCTCCGTGTGCAGCCGTTTACACTCCCCCGTTTTTACACACAAACACGAATACCCAAGGCTGCGTCAGCAATGATGCAGCCTTTTTTTCGGGAAAACGATAACGCTATGAAGCAAAAATATCAGCCCTGGCTCTGGGTGCCCACGCTCTATATGACCGAAGGCATACCCTACGTAGTCGTCATGTCGGTGGCCGTGGTGATGTACGGCCGCCTGGGACTCTCGAATACCGACATAGCCCTCTACACGTCGTGGCTCTATCTGCCGTGGGTCATCAAGCCCTTCTGGAGTCCAGTGGTCGAACTGCTGCGCACCAAGCGCTGGTGGATTGTGGTGATGCAAATGGTGCTGGGCGCATCGCTCGCAGGTCTGGCCTTCAGTCTCAAAGTGCCCCACTACGTGCAGTGGTCGCTCGCCTTCTTGTGGCTGATGGCTTTCAGCAGTGCCACGCACGACATTGCGGCCGACGGCTATTACATGCTCGCCCTCACACCCCGCGAACAGGCTTTCTACGTGGGCATCCGCTCCACCTTCTACCGTGTGGCCATGATTATGGGACAAGGTCTGCTCATCATGCTGGCGGGCATGCTCGAACTGCGTTTCCGCCCCTTGATAGCCTGGTCGTGGACCTTTGCCGCCATAGCCTGCGTGCTACTGGCGTTAGCCTGCTACCATGCCCGCATCCTGCCGCGTGCCAAGGCCGATGCCGCCCCCCTCGATGTGCAGTGGCGCGAGGTCTTCAAAGGCTTCGTCAACACCTTCCTCAGTTTCTTCCGAAAAAAGCAAATTGTGGTAGCCCTCCTCTTCATGCTTCTCTACCGTTTGCCCGAAGCTTTGTTGGTGAAAATATGCCCGCTCTTCCTTTTGGGCGACCCCCGCACGGGAGGCTTGGGGCTCAGCACAGGCGAGCTGGGCATGGTGCAGGGCACGATAGGCGTCATCGGCCTCACCCTGGGTGGCATTCTCGGCGGCGTGGCGGCTGAGCGTGGCGGTCTGCGTCGCTGGCTCTGGCCCATGGTGCTCAGCATCACCTTGCCCGATGTGGTCTACATTGTGCTGGCCTATTTCCAGCCCGACAACCTCACTTGGGTCGGTGCCTGCGTCTTCGTAGAGCAGTTTGGCTACGGCTTCGGTTTCACGGCCTACATGCTCTACCTCATCTACTTCTCGCGTGGCAAGTCCTCTACGGCCCACTACTCCTTCTGCACGGGTTTCATGGCGCTGAGCATGATGCTGCCCGGCATGGTGGCGGGCTTTTTGCAGGAGAGTGTAGGCTACCTCAACTTCTTCATCATCGTCACCGCGCTCTGCCTCATCACGTTTGTAGTGGCCGCGCTCATCAAAGTGGAGGATGATTTCAATGAAGACGCAGCACCCTATTAAACCTTCGACAGCGAGCACACCGCATCTACGCAGCAACGCCTCCTTGAGTCGCACATGACTCAAGGAGGCGTTGCTGCGTAGGGTGGGGTAGATGCTTGTGTACTTGACGTCATGCCTGGCACGTTTCGGCCTCAGGCTGTGCGGCATGTTGCACGTAGGGGTAGAGGGCGAGCGGCCACAGCATCCAAGTGTGGCAGAGCAGGATGAAGGAAAATGCCACGGTGTTGAGGGCGAAATAGAGCAGAGCGAGGCCTTGGGGAAGTCCCAAACCGTCGCCCAGCAACCACGAGTCGGTGGCGGCGCACCACACACCAAGTTGCGACATCGGTGCCAGTGCGGCGGCTACACACAGCAGCACGAAGGGGAAGAAAAGGAGAAGCTGCACCACGAAGGTACGTCCCCAGCACCGCCCCAAAGCCAGCAGCAGGGCGCGGCCCGGCGACAGTTGGCCAAGGCCGTAGAGCACGCGGGCCGTCGTTGTCGCTGCGCCTATATATATAAGGAGTAACGGCAGCAGCAGGGCCACCCATACGCTCCACTTCCATGCCGCATAGCCTATGCCCGCAGCCAGTGCCAGCATCAGCGTGCCCAGCACGCAGTCAGTCAGTGCCACTCGGCGTGCAGCGCTGCATTCGCAGGCCTGCAGCGAAAGCCGCAGCGGCCGTACAAGTCGTTCCGCCTGGGCCGTCCGCTCAATGAGGTGCAGCGTGCGCCCCAGGCAGAGCCAGCCCAGCGACAGGCTCAGCAGCGTGCCCGTTATCAGGTAGAGCAGCCACGTCCAGTCGGGCCACGCCGCCGCCTTCACCACCTCGCTGTCCGCTCCAGCCTGCGACAGCCGCAGGGCAGGTAGCGCATGCTGCATCAGCGCGTCCATGAGCAGTTGCCACAGCAAGGCGCATGCCGAGCCCGCCAGCAGCAGGTAGCACCACAGGCTTTTGAAGTAAGCCCGCCAGTATATAGCGAGGAACCGCCAGCCATCGGCAATGGCCTCCTGCAAGTTGCGTTCCTTATGAAAAGTCCATTTCGTATTCATACATGCATTGATTAAGTGGGGCAAAGGTACACAAAAGGATGGGAATGCCAGCCAGCAGGCAAGGCGTTAACGGGGCGAAAGGTTTCGCAGCGCCCACCCGCAGTCCGTCAATGCCGTGGGAGAAAGATCCCTCGCCGTGGAAGAAAGTTCCCATGCCGTGGGAACTTTCTTCCACGGCGGCCTGTTTTTACGGC
>OBLI01002626.1_pt1 | contig 14936 bp, 14 predicted proteins | sample 1519701 | NCBI WGS metagenome assembly OBLI01 (sample SAMEA3663005, study PRJEB22513) | pig gut metagenome | biome: pig gut; feature: pig-associated habitat; material: faeces | place: France | collected 2012 | reverse complement strand
CATATTATTCCAGCTATTCCCCAGACAGATTATCGGATTGTTTGGCGAAGGTTCCACGGAATATTATCAGTTTGGAATCAGCTATTTCAGAGTATTTTTATTCTTTACCTGGGTGAATTTCATGCAGCCGATTACATCGACATTCTTTACTTCCATTGGTAAGCCAGTAAAAGGCATTTTCCTCTCATTGACGAGACAGATTCTGTTTCTTTTACCATTGGTCATCCTGCTGCCATTATTTATGGGAATCGATGGAATCTTATACGCAGGACCGATAGCGGATGGATTGGCAGCAGTTGTGACTGCTATTATGGCATGGGTAGAGTTTGGACAGATGAAGAAGCTGGAAAAGGCATAGAGGGGGAATAAAATATGCAGACGCTCATACAGGCAATACAGCACTATCAGCCTTATAATGAACAGGAAGAAAATGACAGACGGGTCATGTTAAAATTGTTGGAGACACAGCCTGATATTCTTGACAGGAGCAATCAGGTGGCTCATTTCTCAGCATCAGCCTGGGTATTGAATCAGAATCATACCAAGATACTGATGATTTATCATAATATATATCATTCATGGTCCTGGACTGGTGGACATGCAGATGGTGAAGCCAATCTGTTACAGGTAGCAATCAGAGAAGCGCAGGAGGAGACAGGGGTGCAGAACATTAAAGTGCTTTCTGAGGATATCTTTTCTCTGGAGATTTTAACAGTAGACGGTCATGAAAAGAGAGGAAAATATGTCCCTTCGCATCTTCATCTGAATGTGACCTATCTGTTGGAAGCAGATGAAGAGGAAGTCCTTCGTATCAAACCGAATGAGAACAGCGGTGTGAAGTGGTTTACTCCTGATGAAGCTCTGAAGGCGTGCTCAGAACCATGGATGATAGAGAGGGTATATCGGAAACTGATTAACAAATTACAATAAATTCATTAAAGAAAGGATAGGGAAAACGAATATGAACAACACAAGAAAACAACCTGAATGGCTGGATGATGCAATCTTTTATGAAATTTATCCACAGTCTTTTCAGGACACAAATGCAGATGGAATTGGAGACATTAATGGTATTACCAGGAGACTGGATTATATCAAGGGGTTAGGATGTAATGCAATATGGATCAATCCATGCTTCCAGTCGCCTTTTGGAGATGCTGGATATGATGTGGAGGACTATTATACAGTAGCGCCCAGGTATGGTACGAATGAAGATCTGGCAAACCTGTTCAGAGAAGCGCATGCCAAAGGAATGCATGTCATTCTTGATCTGGTGCCGGGGCATACAGCGGTAACACATAAGTGGTTCAAGGAATCCATGAAAGCTGAGAAGAATGCATATACAGACAGATATATCTGGACAGATAACATCTGGGAAGAGCCAAAAGGCATCGGATGCATCAGAGGCATATCAGATAGAGACGGTTCCTGCGTTGTGAATTTCTTTTCCCATCAGCCGGCACTGAATTATGGATATTATGAGCAGGATCGCCCCTGGCAGCAGTCCATGGATGATGAAGGTCCCAAGGCTACATTGGAAGCCATGAAGGACGTTATGCGTTTCTGGCTGAAGATGGGCTGTGACGGTTTCCGTGTAGATATGGCTGGCTCTCTGGTGAAGAATGACCCTGAGGGAAAAGGCACGATTCGCCTGTGGCAGAATGTCAGAGAGTTCCTTGATCAGGAATTTCCACATGCGGCAATGGTTTCTGAATGGGGTGAGCCTGATAAATCCTTACAGGGTGGTTTCCATATGGATTTCCTGTTGCATTTTGGACCATCACATTATAATGATCTGTTCCGCTGTGAAGAGCCTTTCTTCTCATCCAGGGGAAAAGGCGATGTAGCCGCCTTCGTGGAGAAATATATTGAAAATTATGAGAAATCAGAGAAGAAAGGACTTATCTGTATTCCTTCCGGTAATCATGATATGGACAGATTGGCAAGGGGCTTGCATGGAGATGAGTTAAAAGTTGCTTTCGCATTCCTGCTGTCCATGCCTGGTGCGCCTTTTATCTACTATGGCGATGAGATTGGCATGCGTTATGTGGAAGGTCTTACTTCTGTAGAGGGTGGTTATAGCAGAACCGGTTCCCGTTCCCCTATGCAGTGGGATGATGGTGTGAATGCAGGATTTAGTACCGCAAGTGCTCAGAAGCTATATATCCAACAGGATAGCAGTGCAGACAGACCAACTGTTGAGAAGCAGACAGAAGATAAGGATTCTCTGTATCACGAGATCAGGAAGCTGATTGCTGTTAGAAAAGCACATGAAGCGTTGCTGAACAAAGGCGAGATCAACTTTGTATATGCAAAACCTGGGACATATCCTCTGGCTTATGTCAGAAGCAGCGGACAGGAGAAGATTCTGGTAGTAATCAATCCATCAGCCGAGAAAGTAAAGTTCCCTTATGAAAGTGCGCTGGGAGAGGTGCTTTATCAGTTTGGCGGTGCAGTAGAGAGTGATGGAAAAGTAGTCAGTGTGCAGCCACAATCGGCAGCTTTCATCAGATTATAATGAATAATAGAAATGAGAAGTCGAGCATAATGCTCGGCTTCTTTTTTGCTATAAGTAAAAGTTATAACCAATCAAAAGAATTAATGAATTGACGAATGAATATGTGTATGCTATTATCAATGTATAGAAATCCTACCGAATTAGTGGAGAATAAAAGGATAGAAAAGGAGAGTAAATAGAATGGGATGCTGTGGAGTTGATTATACAAATGCAAGTGCAGAGGATTTATTAAATGCATATACAGATGAGGAAGCAAGAGCGCATGCAGAAGAGGTGGGAGTTGATCCAAGACCGAATGAAACAATCAGTGAGATCGATGAGACGGGAGCTTTTATCCGCCAGCCCAATGCATTTATTCAGCCTTTTGGTGATAAAGAAGGAGATCTGAAAGCAGCAGCAGACAGATATGCAATCTACTGGGCGGTAGGCTGTAACTGGTCAAACAGACCGGTAATTGTCAGAGATCTTTTAGGATTGCAGAACGTCATCCAGGATCAGTTAGTAACCAGATCAGGACAGACCAATGTATACGGACATGGCTTTGGAGATAAGCCGGAGCACAGAGATCCGATCACGGGAGCATATTTCCTGAGTGAATTTTATAAGAGAGCGAAGCCTGATTTTACAGGAAGAGCCACAACACCTACATTGGTAGATATCGTGGAGAAAAAGGCAGTCAACAATGATTACCATAGACTGACCAATTATCTGGAAGTACAGTTCAGACCATTCCAACCGGCAGATGCACCTGATCTGTATCCTAAGAAATTCAGAAAGGAAATTGATGAATTCAATGACTGGTTATTCCCACATATCAACAACGGACATTATCGAATGGCTTTTTGCCAGTCACCGGAAGCATATGATGAAGCATATGAAGATTTCTATGATTCTTTGGAGAAATTAGACAAGAGACTGGAAACAAACCGTTTCCTCTTCGGTGATTACATAACAGACAGTGACGTAAGAGCATATGTTACTTTAGTCAGATGGGATGTCAGCTACTACCACAATGTAGGACCTGTGAAGAAGCCTATCAAGGATTACAAGAACATATGGGGATATTTAAGGGAATTGAACACAATCCCGGCTTTTCATAATAACAGCAATGCAAAGACACTGGCACTTAATGGTATCAGAAAAGACGGTAATTTCTTCAAAAGTTATAATGAAAGAATCCTTACCAAGGTAGATTTCGACAAACTGTGGGCAGATGATGGAGCAAGAAGAGAATTAAGCAAGACACCTGATGAACTGTTCCTGAGACATCCGGCTGGAGAGACTTATGAAGAATATGCAGGTGAGATTTCAACAACTATATGGAACAGTCCAAACTGGGACGATAGAAATCCAAAGAATGGCACATTATCAGTAGATGCATCCATTAACCCTTTAAAAGACCTTTTATAAAAACAGATATAAGCGGAGGAGTAGAGTATGAAAAACAGAATTTTGAATAGAGTGATAGCAACTATCGGAGTAACAGCAGTATTATTTGGAAGTTTAACAGGATGCGGTTCCACTTCTTCCAGCACAGATTCAGAAGCAGGCGTAACCAAAGTAACCGTGGCAACCAAGGGAAGCCCTGCACCGTACATGGTAGTAGATGAGAATAATGAAATCGGGGGATGCGACATTGAGATTTTGAAGGCAATCTTCGAGAAGCTTCCACAGTACGAACTGGATATCATTAAGGCTGACGATCCTCTGACAGGATTGACCGGTGGCCTTTATGACCTGGCAGTAAACAACTATGCATGGAGAGACGAAAGAGGAGAGCTTTATTACTACAGTTTACCATACAAGACAGGATATGACGTATATATCCAGAGAAAAGATGATGAACCATTGACAGGTTTACAGGATATCGCAGACAGAGGTTATAAGATCGAGGTAGGCGCAGGCAGCAACAAGGCATTGGCTTTGGAGAAATGGAATGAAGAGAATCCTGACCATCAGATCAATATTATCTATTCAGAGTCTGATTTTCAGATTAAGTTCCAAAATATCGCAGATGGTAAGACAGATGTAGCAATTGATGATGGACCTATCCTTGATACTTTGATTGGTCAGTTTGGTCTGGAAGATGAACTTGTAGGAAATACCATTGATGCAGATACACAGGAATTTATCAGCCCACATAACAGTACTTATTTCCTTTTTGCAAAGGATGAGAAGGGCGCTGCACTGAGAGAAGATGTGGATAAAGCTCTGATTGAAATCAAGAATGACGGTACACTGGCAGAAATCCTGACAAAATATTTTGGTAAGGATACAAGCCCGGCAGATGATGATTTAAAGGCAACACCGAACTAGGAAATAAGGCGAAAGGAAAGTGGAATATTATGGAAATATACAGAATAGAAAAAGGAACAGCAAAGGAATGGCTCTATAAAGCCTATGACTATATCAGAACGGACGCTTTTGTATATGGCCAGAATATTCCAATTGAAGTAGAGTTTGGACATGATGAGCCGAAGGAAGAACTGGAAGCAATCGTGATCATCGAAGACCATAAGCCTGTTGCAGGCTGTAGAATTACGTATCCAAGAGAGGATATCGGTAAGATAGGACGTGTATGCGTCGTTCGTGAAAGACAGAAAAGCGGTGTAGGACATATCCTGATTGCAGAAGCCGAGAAGTGGATTGTAGAGAGAGGATATCAGCATATCGTGATTAACTCACAGGATCGTGCAGCAGGCTTCTATGAAAGATGCGGATACAAACTGGTTCCGGGAGTAGATCCTGAGATATATGAGAATCATCCACCACGCAAGCAGGATTCCAAGGATAAAGAAGAACATAGAAACAAATTAGGATTCAGCTGCGTTCTGGTTGAAAAGTTTTTAGATAAAGAAGGATGAACAAATGACTAAACTATTTGATTTTAAACAGGTTTTTACAAATATTCCCGAACTTCTGTTGAAATTGCCAGTGACATTGGAACTGGCTTTTCTGGCAATGATCATAGGCTTGGTACTCGGACTGATACTTGCAATCATTAAAATCAAGCAGATACCGGTACTGAAACAGATCGCCGGATTATTCGTATCTATTGTAAGAGGAACCCCGGTTCTGGTACAACTCTATATTGTATATTTTGGAGTTCCCATGCTTTTTAAATACATCAATGCAAAATACGGAACAAACCTGGCAGTTGCCAATATTCCCGGATTCGTATATGCAGTACTTGCACTTGGACTGAACTCATCGGCTTTCAGTTCCGAGATGATCCGCTCCGCATTATTAAGTGTAGATAAAGGACAGGTAGAAGCAGCACATGCATTGGGAATGACCTATGGACAGACTCTTCGAAGAATTATTATTCCAGAGGCACTTACCGTAGCACTTCCCACCATTGGAAATTCATTGATTTCCGCAATCAAAGGTACGTCACTTGCTTTTACCTGTGCAGTTGTAGAAATCACAGCACAAGGTAAGATTATCGGTGGAAGAAATTACAGATATTTTGAAGTATACTGCTCACTGGCAATCATTTACTGGATTGTGACTGTAATTATAGAACAGATTCTGAAATTTACAGAGAAGAAGCTGGCAATACCCGATCAGGTAGAGAACTTTGCCGGTGAAAACGAAATCTGATAGATAGGAGAGAGACTATGAGCTTTATAGAAATCAAAGACCTTCATAAGAAATATAAGGATAATGTTGTCCTCAACGGTATCAACCTGTCTATTGAAAAAGGCAATGTAATCGGTATTATCGGCCCCTCCGGTACAGGCAAATCTACCATACTTCGCTGCATCAACCAGCTGGAGATACCTGAAAAAGGCAGCATCGTAATCAATGGAAAAGAGATAGACCTGTCTAATAAGAAGAATAAAAAAGATATTCTGGAATTAAGACAGAATACAGGAATGGTATTTCAGTCCTTTAATCTTTTTGAAAGAAAGACAGCCCTTGAAAATGTAGAAGAAGGACTGATTGTGGTTCAGAAGAAGTCTAAGGAAGAAGCCAAGAAGATTGCTCTGGAAGAGTTGAGAAGAGTCGGCATGATAAATTGGGCAAACCACTATCCAAGACATCTCTCCGGTGGACAAAGACAAAGAGTCGCAATCGCCAGAGCATTGGCAATGCGCCCACAGCTTCTGCTTCTGGATGAGCCGACCTCCGCACTTGATCCCGAGATGGTAGGAGAAGTACTGGAAGTTATCAAACAGATCGCAGCAGAAGGACTTACCATGATTCTGGTTTCTCACGAAATGGCTTTTGTCAGAAATGTATCAAATCGTGTTATCTTCGTGGATAAAGGCGTGATTGTAGAAGACGGCACACCCAAACAGGTATTCAAAGAGCCTAAGAATGAAAGAACGAAAGAATTTCTGGAGAAAATGCATACTCTGGAAAGAGAACCGGAGTATATCATATAGGGAGATTATAATATGAGTATAGAGAAATATGATTATGAGATAGTGAATGGAAGGAAGATAAGGGTAAGACCCAGGGAGACGGTTTCAGAAATAGATGTAAATGGATATTTCAGAAGACAGCCCAATCATTTTACAACACCTTTTGGTGATGGAGAGAATGACCTGAAAGCAGAGGGCAATCAGAGATATCGTCTGATATGGGCGAAATTGTGTCATTGGTCTAATCGTGCGTCTATCGTAAGAGAACTGGAAGGACTCGAAGACCAGATATCCGTAAATATGGTCAGTCAGGCTCATCATGAGAAGAATCTCGGATGGGAATATGTATATAATGAGAACAATGTAGACCCTGTATTGGGAGATCAGTTCCTTTCAGAAGCCTATTATCGTGCAGACGAGGACTATCAGGGAAGAACCACTGTACCAGCATTGATCGATACGAAAACAGGCAAAGTTGTAAACAACGATTATAACTGGCTTACCAACTATCTGGAAGTCAATTTCAGACCATGGCATAAGAAAGGTGCTCCAGAGCTGTACCCAGTGGAATTGAGAGATGAAATCGACAAGATGAACCTGTGGTTATTTGATAATATCAATAATGCAGTATACAGAAGCTCCTTTTCCAGAAGTAATGAGGGACATTTAGATGGTGTGAATACCTTCTATGCAGCAATGGACAGACTGGAGAAAAGACTGGAAACAAGAAGATTCCTGTTTGGTGATTATGTGACAGATTCTGATATCAGACTGTATGTAACGCTTGCCAGACTGGATATTCGCTATACATTTCAGTTAGGAGAGACGAAGCATCCGCTCTATACCTATAAGAATTTGTGGGGATATGCAAGAGAACTGTGGGAGATACCTGCATTTAAGAATAATACATTCTTTGCAGATTTCGCAGTACCTCCTGTTAATGTAGAAGGAAGTGCACAGAGATCTTTCAATTACCGATTTCTGAAACAGATTGATTTTGCAAAATACTGGGGAGAATCCGTAGACCGTTCTTCTTTATCCAAAGATCCTGCTAATAAATTAAAGGCGGAAACAGATGCAGGAACAGCAAGAAGTGACACAGATGTCATAAATAATCAGGAAGATGCAATAATCTATGAAAAGATTCATGCGATTCCAAGTACAGAGATCGCAAAGTATACCGAGGAAGAACTACCGACCAGAAAAGATCCGTCCAAGTTACCAACTCTTGCAGATACCAGAGAAGAGGACTATCAGGCAATTATCGAAGAGATTGGTAATCTGCCCGATGGACCAGACCTGTCTCCAGTGGCAAATAAAAAGCAGGCAGCAGAGGTATCAGATTTCGTTAAGGTGAATATTACAGATGCGGTCAGTGAAATGCTCAATGCTGTAGACCTGGAGAAATATATTGAAAGTGCGCACAGATTCTATGGAGCACTGGAACAGTTAGAAGCAGATTTAGGTGAAAGCAGATTCCTTGCAGGAGATTTTGTGACCCAGGCAGATGTAGCACTCTATGTTTCACTGGTAAGATTCGACATCTTATATTCCAGATATTTTGGAACGGTAAAATACAGAATACAGGATTTGAAGAATGTCTCCGAGTATCTGAAAGATCTGTATCAGATCCCGGCTTTTGCACACAATACTGATTTTAATGCGATCATAAAGCAGGGACAGGCAGATCTGGAACAGAAATTGTTCCGCCCAAGCACCCACTACGACAGAGTAATTCCCGAAATCGACTTGGATGCACAGTGGAAGGTTCCAACAGAGAGAGCATATCTGTCCGAAGATCCGGCTCATCCTATCTACCTGAGTAACAATCGCAGATTTGATCTGGACCCTACCTGGTATGAACTGGGAGCAGAATCACTTACCAAAGTGGAAGAAGCACCACAATGCGGCTGCGCATGCTCATTGGGTTCAAAATAATGTGAGAGGCTTGAATATCATGGTAGAAATAGAGAAAATAAAAGACAACTTTGCAAAACTGGCAGCCATAGATTCTCCTTCTTTGAAGGAACGAAGCATGGCAGACTACATCATTGCCCTTTTCAAAGAAATCGGTGTGGAACTGACAGAAGATGACAGTGCAGCAACAACAGGTTCCACAGCAGGCAACTTGCACGGCTATGTAAAGGGTAATGGAATGGAACCAATTCTTCTGGCAGCGCACATGGATACTGTGATGCTGGCATATGGGAAAAAGGCAATATTCCATGAAAATGGCGATGTGACCAGCGATGGTACGACTGTTCTCGGAGCCGATGACCTTTCTGGTGTTGTAGAGATCTACGAGCTGATAAAATATCTGAACCAAAATGCAGTAGAACATAGAGATATCGAATTACTTTTCACAACAGGCGAAGAACTGTATTGTGTAGGAGCAAAAGCATATCAATATGACCAGATAGTTTCTAAGGAGGCATTGGTACTGGATTTAAGTGGTGAGATCGGAACTGCAGCTTATGCAGCGCCTACCATATTGTCATTTCAGGCTAATGTACAGGGCAAAGCATCCCATGCAGGATTTAACCCTGAGGCAGGTATTCACTCCATCAAGGCAGCCTGTGAAGCGATAGCCGCACTGCCACAGGGACATATTGATAAGGAAACAACCGCCAATATCGGACTGATCAACGGTGGCGAAGGTATCAATATCGTGCCATCATCCTGTAACATCCGAGGTGAGATCAGAAGCTTGAATCATGAAAAAGCACTCGCTACAGCACAGCAATATCGTGACACTTTCCAAAACAGTGCTGAAAAATATGGCGCAACCTTGGACTGGACACAGCAGATTGACATACAGGCATACGAAACATCAACAGAAGAATCCATCATAAGCCGATATGTAGCAGCCTGCGGACTGTGTAACGTAGAACCAAAACTCATCAAGACCTTCGGTGGAAGCGACAATAACGTATTCAGCCAACATGGAATCAAAGGCTTAGTCATTGCAAATTCCATGAATAATGTACATTCCTGCAAAGAATATGCGAATGTGTACGAAATGCAGAAAGTGATAGAAGTACTGAGAGTGCTGGTTATGGAAATTGAATAAAGAATGAATGTAGGGAAACGCTCTGAGTAGATCAGAGCGTTTTTGCGTAAGTAATTGTTTGCACTCAACGAATTAAATGTTGTGTATTTATGCATTTTCTAATAAAATAAGCACGTATTTAATACATTTGCATAATAAAGTACAAAAGCAGGAGAGGAATCATTATGAGTTTATCAACAGCAGTTATTTATTAATGGGATTGCCTGGACTTGCATATCTGACCGGATTATGTGATGTAGGCTGGACAGAAATGCCAGAAGTCTTCCAGGATATTTATCCATGATTGATACACATAATGTTGAGACAGGAAATGCACAGAATTATGGTTTCCTTACTATGAAAATGTTTTACTATCGTGGACTGAAAGAATGGAACAAAGAGAAAGGGTACCTGATGGATACTTGTTTGACGGCGCAAGATAGATACAGGATATATCTGGATTATTTTAGAATCGCATATTAAAGAAGACAAATTAAAAGCAAGAGACGGTGGGAAAGCAGTAGCTATCCGTTGAGAATATTCAAAAAGATTTGTTTTATGACATTTAAAAATGAGTATGATGAAAAGATTTTAAAAGACGAAAAAATTAGAAACTATTAGTTGTATAATTGAAAGATGAAAAACAGGAAATGTTCAGGGATGCAGATCATGTGATTTCAGATATGAGGTCAAAGTATGGACTATAAGATTGTTTTGATGAGTGATGCAGAGGAGGATCTTGATAGATTTATCACATATCTTTTGTTTGAAAAGAAAAGTGAGCAAGCTGCAAGAAATTTATTAAATGACTTTGAAGCAACAAAAACAAGTTTGGCAAATGTTGCTGATAGCCTGAAACTTTGTGATAATCCAAAATTAAGAGCATTAGGATATCGAAGAATTAATTTTTTATCACATCGATATTTTATGCTTTATCGTATTGAAAGGGTTCGACTTTTCTGCTACACTTGGTGATGATTTCAAAATTGCAAAAGACAAAGAGACACAAAAAGAGTGTGTTGAAATCAAGTTGCAGGGCATTTAGTTGCGGCTTAGGAACAGATACTTTTGAATACACACTAAAAACAATTAAAAAAACAATCGTAAAAAAATACGATTGTTTTTTTGCGCGTTTCTGCATATAATATATTCAATAAGACAGAAATGGAGGCGATTGATATGCGCGAAACAAGAACATTAGAGTTCAAGGAAACGATTATCAACACTTTTTTAAAAACAGTCAGTGCCTTTTCAAATTATGATGGCGGAACCATCCTTTTTGGAGTGGATGATGATGGAAATATAAAAGGTTTGCCGGATGTAAAACAAGCCTGCTTGGATATTGAAAATAAAATCAATGACAGCATTACACCGCAGCCGGATTATACGCTTGAGGTACAGAATAATGACCAGACGATAAAACTTACTGTGAAAAGCGGATTACAGAAGCCGTATCTATATAAATCGAAAGCATACAAACGGAATGATACAGCAACGATAGAGGTAGATACACTGGAGTTTTCAAGGCTCGTATTGGATGGAAAAAATATTCGATTTGAAGAATTGCCTTGCAAAGATCAGGAGCTGTCCTTTGAAATTTTGCATCGTAAGCTGAAAGAAACTGTCCGGATTGAAAATTTTGACAAGGACACGCTGAAGACATTGAACTTATATGACGATGTAAATGGATTCAATAATGCGGCGGGGCTTTTGGCAGACAAAAACCATTTTCCTGGAATTGATATTGTCAAATTCGGAGAAAACATCAGTATCATTCAAAAGAGATCAACTTTTGAAAATATATCGATTTTAGAGGTATATGAAAAGGCAATCGAGGTATTCAGAGACTATTATCAATACGAAGTAATACAAGGCGCTGATCGAAAGAAAATGGAGAAAATACCGGAAGCTGCTTTTCGAGAAGCAATCGCCAATGCTCTGATTCATAGAGTATGGGATGTGGATTCACAAATCAGAGTTTCGATGTTTGATGATCGAATCGAAATTGTTTCTCCTGGTGGATTGCCGTCCGGAATCACAGAGGAAGAATATCTGTCTGGAAAGCTTTCTGTTTTAAGAAATAGAAATCTTGCCAATGTATTTTATAGATTAGGATTCGTAGAGATATTCGGAACGGGAATTACAAGAATAAAACAACTCTATGCGGAAGCTTTGATAAAACCGGATTTTGAAGTTTCAGAAAATGCTATAAAAATTGTGCTTCCGATATTTGAAAAAAATGCTGATCTGACAGAAGATGAAATCATAATCTATAAACTTTTAAGCAAGACGATGCTGAAGCCGATCAGTGAAGTTGCGCCATATGTACCTTTCGGTAAATCAAAGACAACAAAGCTGCTGAAAGAAATGTGCCAAAAAGGTGTGATCACAGTGGAAGGAAAAGGCAAGGGTACAAAATATATCATTCGTTAAGACATGAGTTCCTGAAACAGTGTTTCGGAAATTCAAAGAAAGCAACAGGTTCATTCGCATTAGGTACAGTTAATTGAGCAATAGGCTCTTGCACAAATTATGTGGGAACATGTACTGTTGGATAGATTTGCAGCAGAACTTATGTGCTTTTACGAGTATATAATGATATGTGGATTGGAGGGAAGAATACATGAATGATAAAGAGTGCGGAAAGCGCATCCAGCAGCTTCGGCAGGAAATGAATTTATCTCAGGAACAGCTTGCGGAAAAATTAAATGTCAGCCAAAATACGATTGCCAAGATCGAATGCGGTCTGCGCAGACCTTCAATAGATTTTACGATAGAATTAGCGGAGTTTTTTGAAACGTCCCTCAATTATATTTGGCTGGGTGTTCCGGCAGAACATATTGATAAGAAGCGGGAAATGGAAGAGGCAATCGAGCTGATTGATCAGATGGCTGAACTACTGCAAAACAAAAAAGAAGAGCTTCTTCAAATGAAAAAAGAATTAGAGTAAAGTAAAGAAATGCCGTGGTATGCAGGAGAAGCATACTGCGGCATTTCTTTGTCTATGGACAGGTAGTGCGCATAGGGTGTTCTGCGAGTCCATAGGCTTTTTTTATTTTAGCCAGTAAAATCTGAATTGTAAGTAGCAGAAAAAAGAAAATGTGGCAGCAGGAAAAATTCCCTTAGGAACTAAGGGCGCACTTCTATACCGGTTCTATTAATTCGGTATGTGCGTTCTCTGAAGGGAATGTTCAGGCTCTAAGTATATTCGCATATTGCGGAATTGCATTCCGGGCAAGAGTAGCCTCTTGCGGCTGACGCCTATCTCTTTTTCTGTATTTCGCAGCAGTAAGGATAAACAAAATCGGAGGTGACAAAAAGAACATGGAAAATAAGGAAACAATTTTGAAACAGCTGGAAGATGCACGGCTGAGAGTGCAGCAATATGAAAATAAGATTCGGCTTTTGCAGAATCGGCAGAAGCATCTGGAGAGAAAAGCAGACAAGCAGCGGACACATCATCTCTGCAACATGGGCGGTGCTATCCAAAGCATTTCTAAAGGAGCAGACAGTCTGACGCGGGTAGAATTTTATTCTCTGCTGGAAAGGATATTTGCTTTGCCTGTGGTGCAGCAATTGGTGGCAGAGGCAGTACAGAACCATGGAACGGGAGGTGACAGCTGATGGCGTTATATCATTTTCATGTGGAGCAGATCAAACGCAGTGAAGGGCGGACTGCTGTTGCCAGCGCGGCCTATCGTGCAGGAGAAAAATTGCATAATCTCTGGGATGGAGAAACGCATGATTACACAAAAAAGGGTGGAGTTATCATGACAGAAATTTTTCTTCCGGGACATGCACCTAAACGCTTATCTGACAGATATACCCTTTGGAATGAAGTGGAGCAGGTGGAAAAACGGGCGGACGCTCAGCTTGCATACAGCTTTGATATTGCTTTGCAAAATGAATTCTCACTGGATGAGAATATTGCTTTGGCGAGAAAATTTGTTCAGAAATATTTTGTCTCTGATGGCATGATCGTAGATCTTGCGATACATCATCCTGACCAGGAAGAAGGTGGTATCCAAAATCCTCATTTTCATGTTCTGGTTCCAATTCGTCCATTAAATAAAGACGGAACATGGGGAGCAAAACAGCATAGAGTATATCGCTTGGATGAGAATGGAAACCGAATAAAAAAAGAAAACGGACAGTGGGAATTTGATGCCGTTCCGACTACAAACTGGGGCAGACCGGAGACGCTGGATATGTGGCGTGAAGCATGGGCGGATATGGTCAATGCGAGATTTGAAGAAAAAGGGTTAGCGTGCCGCATTGATCATCGTTCCTATGCAGACCAGGGGCTGGATTTGATACCAACTGTGCATGAAGGTCCGCATGTCCGCAAGATGGAGAAGAAAGGCTTCTGCACAGAAACAGGCGAACTGAAACGCTGGATAAAAGCGGCAAATCGAATGATACGCAGTATGCAGACTACCATTTCGACTCTGAAAGAATGGATTGCAGAAACAAAGGAAATTTTGAGAGAACCACAGGAAGTATATCTGGCGCAGCTGCTGAGCGAAGCACACACCATGAGAAATGAAACAGCAATGTCCTATACCAGAGGAAAGACCAAAGCAAAGAAAAATAACCTGAAGCGTTTCATGGATGAGTGCAATTATCTGAAACAGCAAGGTGTACTGACGCTCAGCGATTTTGAAAGGTATCTTTCTTCTGTTGGTGAAAAAGTAGAAGCCAGTAAGTTCTCGATGAATCAAGGTCAGCAGTGTATGAAAGAACTTCAGCAGCTTATGGAAGATGCCAAGGTTTACAGAGAACTGAAGCCGGTCTTTGATGAATCAAAGAAAGAAAAATATCGTTTTACCAAGGCCAGGGAAAGGTATAGGGCGGAACACGAAGGGGAGCTTCGCCGGTTCTACATGGTAAAACGAAAATTGAAAGAGAAAGGTTTTGACAAAGAGCCTTTCCCTCTGAGTGCATGGCAGAAAGAATTTTCTGAATTGACGGCTCAGCGTGAAGCCGAATATCAGGAATA
>OBLI01002623.1_pt1 | contig 14953 bp, 14 predicted proteins | sample 1519701 | NCBI WGS metagenome assembly OBLI01 (sample SAMEA3663005, study PRJEB22513) | pig gut metagenome | biome: pig gut; feature: pig-associated habitat; material: faeces | place: France | collected 2012 | reverse complement strand
GATTTATTTATTTTTAAAATTGCGGAATTCTAGAATTCCGCAATAAAGCTTCAACAATCTCTAGGAATTCTAGAGTAGAAATTCTAGAATTCCTGCTAGTTTAAAGCTAGCTTAGGCTTCTAAGTTCATAGCGTTGCCGCTAGTATCACCGCCAAGCTGTGCTATGCGGTCTTCTATTAGTTTTAAAGTAAGCTCTTGGGTCTTTTGTGAAATATCAGGCAATGCGCCACCCCAAAGCTTCGTAGCTTCGTCGTATCCTCGTTTTATGCCCTCTAAGCCTGCTTTTAGCAAGTCTAGATTATCACCTGCGCCTTTTATCACGAAATCAGCCACACGGTTTGCTGTGTTTTTCATACCAAAAAATCCAGAATCGCTCACAAGCGCAGCCGCATCACCCTGCGTTAGCTCGCTTAGCGGTTTGCCCTCGTAGCCTATATCGCTTAGATTAAACTTGCTTAAAATATCATTAAGCTGTCCTAGCGCACCCATCCGCCCAGTTACTGTTAGTGTGGTTAGATTGCTCTGCGTTTTGCTATACATACTCATGCTATCGCCTGAGTTAAAGGCACTTTGAAAGCCGCTAGTATTTAGCACTGAGAGTTGAAATGAGAAGTTTCCGCCGCTTTGAGTAAAACTTGCTTCCATAAAGCTTGCTTGGTAGCTTGAGGTAACCAAGCCACCTGCTTTTAGTTTGCTAGCAGCGTCTTGTAGGGCTTCTTTGTTGCCCCCCGCTAGGGCTTGATTAAAGCTTGCCAAAGCGTTACCAGTGCTGTTTTTTTGGCCATTATTTTTAACTCCGCCAAAAAAGTTATTTAAGCTGCTTAGTGAGTTTGTGATTGTATTTGCCATTTTTCATCCTTTTTAGATTTACTAGCTAAATCGGCAAAAGTGTTTAAAGTTTTAGCTTTTTTGCTGTGAAAATGTGTGAAAATTTGCTTTTTTATGTGAAAAACTATGTGAAAATCTTGGAGTTGATACATAAAGTCTAGGGAATTCTAGATTAAACCTGAGCCGTATTTGTTTTGAAGCTTTAAAAGAGCGTCATCTAGGGCTTTTTGTTTGTTTGATTTTTGCTGCCAAAACAGCCCCTTTTGCCCGCTAAAATCGCTACTGCCAAGGCTGATATAAACAACGCCTAATCTAGGCGAGTTATCAAGCGCACAAAAATTTTGCCAAAACTCACTAGCTAGTGCGGTTTGAGTGAATTCTTTATCTGCGCTAAAAGTGTGGCTGGTGGTTTTTGAGTGTTCGTAGGCAAAGCGGATTTCAAGTTTTTTTGGCACGAGATTTTGCTCTGCAAGGTCTATGTGTAGGTGTTTTGCGAGTATTCTTATGCGGCGCTTTAGCTCAGTTCTATCAAAAACACGCTCAAAAGTGCGAGCAATGCTAAGGCTTTTTGCTGCGTTTTCTTTGCGCAAAAAATCGCCACTGCTCCCACAAATATGCTCCCATAAGCTAAGTCCAGCCTTACCAAGCCGCTCAAAGCTAGGGCGTGAGTTTTTAGCATCATTTAGCGTGATTATGCCCTCTTTATTTAGCTTATCTAGGCTAGCTTTGCCAGCTCCAGCAAAGTCTCTTAAGAGAGCAGTGCCAATCTCATCAAAACTTGAAATATGCTTTATTCCAGCTGGTTTTGCTAGACTTGTAGCAAGCTTTGCCCACCATTTATGTGGCGCAGTGCCAAGAGAGCAAGGTAGGGCAAGCTCACTTTCAATGCGATTTTTTATAATGCTAGCAAGAGCGCTTGGTTCATTATCCCAGCTAGTGCCTCTAAGGTCTAAAAAATACTCATCAATGCTGTATTTTTCAATCTCATTTGTATAATCATAAAGCACATTAAAAACTTCTTTGCTAAGCTTTTTATATAGCGCAAAATCTGTGCTAACTAGCTTTATTTGCGGATCTATTTTTTGAGCGGTGGCTGCTTGCATAGTGCATTTTATGCCTTTTGCGCGTGCTTCATAGCTAGCACTTAGCACCATGCCAGGCGGCAAAAAATCGCCAAAGATATCCACGCAGTTTCCGCTGATTACAGCCGCACTCACTCCACGCAAGCTAGGCTCTTTTGTTCTAGCAGCGTTTATAAAAAAAGCATCAAGATCAATGTGTAAAAACATTAAGCACTCTTTTTTATAAAGGCAAAAAATAGCCCTGCTGCTAGCGCAGAACAAGCAAAAATAACTAAGCCAAGCTGCCAAGGCGTATTTGCCCCATACGCTCCCACACCAAAGCTAATAATCCCAGCTAAAGCAAACTGCGTAGTTCCAAGCATGGCTGAGGCTGTGCCTGAGTGCTCTTTAAAGCGTGACATAGCTAGGGTTACAGCATTTGGCGCAATAAGCCCCAAGCAAGCAATAGCGCAAAATAACGCTCCCTCAAACAGCCAAAAACTATCAAAAAACATTAAAAACAAAGAAAAAGCGCACATCAAAGCAAGACCAAGCCCAAGCAAAGTGCGTGGCTGGCACCAAAAAACAAGCCTAGCGTTTATAATGCTAAGAATCATAAAGCCTAGCGAGTTTGCACCAAAAACAAGGGCATAAACCTGCTCGTGTAAGCCAAAATACTTAATAAACACAAAAGAACTACCAGTAATATAAGCAAACATCGCTCCCATAGCAAAGCCTGATGAGAGCGTGTAGATGATAAAAGGGCGGTCTTTTACAACATCTTTGTATCTTGAAGTAATAGCTTTAAAATCAAAGCTTTCTTTGTGTGGTTTGTGGCTTTCTTTTAGTGTAAAAATCACAAAAAGCAGTAGCGCAATGCCAAGCAAAAATAAGCTTATAAAAATGCTCTCCCAGCTAAAAAGCTGAAGTAAAAATCCGCCAAAAGTAGGCGAGAGCATAGGCGCAAGTGATGATACTACCATCATCAGCGCAAAAACAGCTGCTGCCTCGTGCAGCTCAAAAAGATCATTTACAATCGCCCTTGCTATCACCACTCCAGCACATCCCCCAAGTGCCTCTAAAAAGCGAAGAGCGATAAAATGCGCAACATTATCTACCATAACACAGCCCAAAGACGCACTCATAAATAAAGCAATACCGATAATAAGAGGCTTTTTTCGCCCAAAAAAGTCGCTTAGTGGCCCATAAATGAGCTGTCCTAAAGCAAAGGCAATGAAAAAACTAGCTAGGCTTAGCTGGGTGAAAAACTCGCTTGTAGCAAAGGCTTCTTGAACGTGGGCTAGGGCGGGCAAATACATATCAGTGCTAAGTGGCGCAACTGCGCTCATAAAAGCTAGGATAAAAATAAGCCAGAGCTTTTTAAAGCCTGTGATTTTGGTGCTTGTTTGCATGGTTTGCCTTTTGATTTTGCGCTTATTATACAAAATTTTGGCAGAATTAATACTAAAAGACGCTTTAAAAATGCGCTACCTTGGTGGGCATAATGGGGCGAGGGCTGTGCTTATCTAACAGAGCTTAGAAGCAATGTGCGCCGTGTTTTCCACCATTTTACTATGTATGGCTTTATTTTCTGTTTTATAGCTGCTGTGCTTGGAGCTATTTATTTACATAACTTAAATCTAGAATTCCTAAGGAATTCTAGATTCTTATTTAAATAAATTAGCTGGCAAGCTTAGTGTATTTTTTATGATGTTAAATGGTGTGCTTAGGATATCTACTGCCACTGTGGATGTGTATTTTGGGTCATCATAAGTGCCTGAGACTTCGATTAAGGTAGAAGCGGCTTGATTTTCGCCTAGTAAAATGTGGTTTATGATAGGGATATTAGCTATTACACTGCTAGCTGTTTTTAGTAGGTGTAACTCTAGTTGCATTTTTATATCCTTATTATCCGTGTTTATTCCACCAGTGCCGTAGATATCAGCATTTGAGCCTTTTATGGCAAGAGCGTTTATTTGCAGTAAATTACCTTGTCTTTTTAGCTGGGCTTGGGCTGTTTTTGCCTCAAAGCCTTTTTTTGTAAAGTCATTTACTTTAAAAATTATAAGACTTGGAATACTATCTAAAAAAGCAAGTAAATTTTGCTGTGCTTTAAGACCTAGAAAATATGTATCTTTAGCATTTATAGTGGCTGTGAAGTCCTTAAAATCCCTGCCTTCTAGCTTGATATCAAAGCCACCCTCAAAGATAAATTTTCCACCTAAAAAGTCGTTTATAGAAGTATCTGGTAGATTTGTGCCATTTATTTTTAGATAATTAGGCTTTAAGACAACATTAAGCTTCCTGTCATTTCCATAATCGCCAGTGAAATCTAATCCCTCTTTAAAATCGGCTCTAAAAGCTTTGAAGTTTAAGGTGCGGTTAAAATCGCTTAGAGATAGTGATGAGTTTTTGCCTATGTATGTTATGTTTGTTTTGCTTTTATTGCTTGTTGCTTGTTGATTTATAGGGATTATTATATTGTTTACAAAGACTTCTAGTTTGCCTGTTTTGCTATTTTTAGCAAGTATATTTCCGCTTCTAGATGTGAGATTAAAACCTTCTTTTGCTACCAAAAAGGTGAATATATCGTGATTGTATGGATTTTGATTTTGATCTTTTAAGCCAAAGTTAAAAAACAGCTCAAAAGCTCCACCGAAGTTTGTAAAATCATCGCCATCTAGCTTAAAAGACCCAGCCGTTGCGTTAAGCTCGCTTAGTAAAGGAGAATATTTTATCACCTTGCTTAAATTATTTATACTAAGACGCTTTTTGCCTGAAAAATTCCCCACAAAATCAAAATCAGCTATGCTTACCTCAAAATCCTTAGCTAAATCTAGCTTGGCAGTGGTTTTTATATTTTTGATATTTAGCAAATTTCCTTCTAAATCAAGGCGCTTTATATGCGTATCTAGCATGCCTTTATCGCTACTAAAGTCTAGTTTGCCAGCAAAATCAATATCCAAAAAATCTGAGCTAAGATTTGCTTTTTTAAAGTTTAGCACAGTGCCATTTAAGTCTAAATCAAGAATAGTGCTATAAAAACTAGCCTCACCTATGCGCAAGGGACTTTTGGTGCTAAAAGCGAAGTTGCCATCAGCCCTAACATCAAAAGGCTCTAAGCTAATATCAAGGCGCAAAGTGGTAGTAGTAGGCGCAGATGAGCCAAGTACACCCAAATCTATATCATAGTTTGTCAAAATAGGCTTAGCATCATCAAGGCTGATTTCATTTGAGCTAAGATCTACTATGATATGAGAATTCTCTCCTGTGATATTTGTGATGGCAACCTTTGAGCCCTCTAAGCTCTTGCCCTCAAAGCTAGGCTCATTTAGCGTGAAGTTTAGGTTGTCATTAGCTAGCTTTATATCAATGCTCTTAAACAAAATCGGTTTTAACCTAGGTGAGAGAAAAAGACTAGCATCACTAGCATGTGCTAAGCCATCTAGTCTTTTTATCTCTTTGCTCCTTGTATCAACGCTGCCTTTAAAGCTGTATATTTCATAATTTTTGGCTTTTATATAGACATGAATCCACTTTTTTATCTCTTCATCTAGGTCTATATTTTTAGCAAGGCTATCCATAAAATCATCAATACTAGCTGCCCTCGCATCGCTAATCTCAAAATCTAGAATTCCATTATTTAGCCTAGCACTCATATTAGCACTTATATCAAAGCTAGAAATACTGCCATTTAAATCAAAGTTTTGTTCGCTAGCATCTATATCGATATCGCCGTTAAATCTAAAATCAAAGTCCTTTAAAAGCAGTTCATCAACCTTGGTTTTTGCGCCATCAAAAGTAGCAATAAGCGTTACATAGTCGCTATCTAGCGTAAATTTATCGCCAAAGTAAGTAAGGGCAAACATATTATTTTCATAAGAAATTTTATCAAAAATAAGTTCTTTAAAGAAAATTTTTATATAATTAGCGCTTTGAAAAAAAGTTTCTAGTTCTTCAGTCGAGCTATCAGTTTGCCTGCTAGTGTTGATATGAAGGCTCTCAAGTCGCAAAATAAACTTTTTTTCCAGCTTAAAATATAGATTTTCAAGTGAAAAATAAGGCGTTTTGAAGCTAGAAATGTGAATGCCTTGCATCAAAAAAACTATGCCACACAGGAATAACATGAGTATAAAAAGTAAAATATTTTTTTTCATAGCACACTTTGTTCTGCTCTTTTTTATAAGCTGGGGCGCAAGCTTGTGCCAGCCTATGAATACGAGCAAAGTTGTATTTATCCCAAAAGGATCTAGTTCTGATATTATATCTTATTTATCTTTGCGAAACTTTAATGTAAACAAGCTTGATAAATATATTTTAGCACTTCTTGGCTCGGCGCAGGCTGGCTGGGTGGAGATAGGCACTTCTAGACTAAGCAGGTTTGATTTTCTTTACCGCCTTACAAAAGCTAAGGCAGCCTTAGAAGAAATCACGCTTGTGCCTGGCGAAACTAGCGAGTATTTTTTAAAAGACATTTCTAGTAAACTAGGGCTAAAATACGAGCTTTTGCTAAGTGAGCTAAGGGCAAATGCGCTGTTTTTTGAGGGATTTTTGGTGCCTGATACCTACAAAATTCCGCTTGGCATGAGCGAAAAGCATTTGATATTTTACCTAGTAAATTTATCAAAAAAAACCCACGAAGAACGCTCGGCTAAAATCTTTGGCACCTTTAATCAAAAAGAGTGGGAAAACTACATAATAATCGCCTCAATCATCCAAAAAGAAGCCGCAAACGAAGATGAAATGCCGTTGGTGGCATCAGTGATCTATAACCGCTTAAAAAAAGGCATGAAACTACAAATGGACGGCACGCTAAACTACGGTTTATACAGCCACGAGAAAATCACCCCACGACGCATAGCAAATGATAATACTAAATTTAACACCTATAAATTCGCAGGACTTCCAGAAGGGGCTGTGTGCACAGTATCTTTGCCAGCTATAAGAGCAGCTATTTTTCCTAAAAAGACAGATTATTTATACTTCGTTCGCGATAAAAAAACTGGCAAGCATATTTTCAGCACAAACTATGACGCTCATGTAAATGCTATAAATGCTGGTAGAAACTAGGAATTCTAGATTTAGTAAGTTTTAATGCGCAGGAATTCTAGATTTTAATGTGCAGGAATTCTAGATCTGGAATTCTAGATTTACAAGTAAAATCTAGAATTCCTATATTTATTGCGCAGATATTGCTTAGGAATTCTAGATTTAAATTATATTTTCATAAGGAATTCTAGAATTCTTTATAAAAAAGTGGGACAAAATCTAGAATTCCTATATTTATTGCGCATATTTATTGCGCAGATATTGCCTAGGAATTCTAGATTTAAATTATATTTTTATAAGGAATTCTAGAATTCCTTATAAAAAAAGGGAGTAAAACTAGAATTGAATTCTAGTTTGTAAAGATTTTATTACATACCCTCAAATGGATTTGTAACAACCTCGTTGCGATCAACGATATATGGTATAAGAGCTGCTTGACGAGCTCTTTTAATAGCACGCTCAACCATCTCTTGGTATTTTTTGCTAGTGCCAGTTAGACGGCGAGGCATGATTTTAAAGCGCTCTGAAAGGCAGTATTTTAGCATTGATGTATCTTTGTAATCAATAAACTCAACCTTTGCCTCTGAGTAGCGGCAGTATTTTTTGCTATATTTTCTTTTTTCAGCCATTTGTTATCCTTTTTTAAAATGGTATTTCGTCTTCTTTATCTAAGTCAATCTCTGGTAGTTTTTCTTCTTGTTGTGGGGCTCTTTGCTGTGTTGGGCGAGCGAAATTTGCGTTATTTGCTCCATTTGTGCCTTGATTAAAACCTTGGTTTACATTTACCCCAAAGTTATTTGCGCTTTGGCTAGGGTTTTGATATCCGCCATCAAATGAGCCATAATTAGCATTTCCAGCATTATAGTTAGTATTGCTGCCATTATAGCTTTGATTGTTGTAGCTTTGGCTAGCATAATTTTGACTAGCGTAGTTTTGATTGCCATAGTTTTGGTTGCCATAGCCACCATCATTGTAGCCATTATCATAGCCACCGCTATTATAGCCGTTATTTGAGCCACTTTCTTTTGAGCCTAGCATTTCCATGCTTTCTACTGTTACAGAGTGTTTTGAGCGGTTTTGTCCGTTTTGGTCTTGCCATTGCTCTAGCATTAAACGGCCCTCAATAAGCACTTTTGAGCCTTTTTGAAGGTATTGATTTGCTATCTCTGCTGTGCGACCCCAAAAAGTAAGGTCTATAAAGCAAACCTCTTCTCTCATCTCACCATTTACATTTGCCTTGCGACTTACTGCAATGCCAGTTTTTGCCACTGGTGTGCCTTTGCCCTGAGTGTATTTTAGCTCTGGGGCGCGAGTGAGATTTCCTACCAAGATTACTTTGTTAAAAGACATTTTTTACTCTTCGTTTTCTTCTTTTGCTTCTTCTTTAGTAGCTTTTGGTGCGCGTGGTTCAGGCTTTTTGATTTGGTTTAGCTTTTCGCCGTGGCTTAGTTTTTCCCAAGCTGCTATTTCGCGTTTTGTCTCGTATTTTATGACCAAGAAGCGAATGATATCTTCGTTAATGCGGATATTGCGCACTAGCTCTTCGATTAGAGCTGTTGGTGCCTCAAAATAGCATACTTTATACACGCCGCGCTCAAATTTGTCTATTTTATACGCTAGTTTGCGTGTGCCCATGTCTTGCCAAGATGTGATTTTACCGCCGTTTTTGGTGATTACACCCTCGATGAAATCAACTCTTGCTTTTACTTCTGTTTCTTCAAGCGTAGGCTTGATGATAAGAAGAACCTCGTAGTGTTTCATTTATCTCTCCTTGTGGATATTTAGCTCTTTGCGATAGCAAAGGGCAAGGATTTTTGTCTTTAGCAATTCTAGGCCTGCGCCTTTAAATTCCAAAAAACAAGCGCGGATTTTAGCTAAAATATACTTAATGTTTGCTGTGTTTTGCGATAATGCTTGAGAGTTTTAGCAGTTCTGAGCGTAAAAAAAGCTCTTTATCCATGAAATTTTTTGGCTTTTTAAGCTCATAATCACAAGCATTTAAATGCACAAAAATATCATAAAACATAGGTAAAGAAAAGCGACTTGCCTGCGCTTTTAGCTCAGCTTCTACATGTGCTGGCAGTGCGTAGCCTAGGAATTCTTGAAGCTTTGCGTTAGGTTTTAGTTTTAGCCCCGAGTGGATGAGAAAAAGGCGGTGAAATGATTTATAGAGCGCAGCTAAAAAAACGCTTTCTTCTATGCTATTTGCATCAAAATACTGCGCAATTTTTGCGCTTGCATCGTGGCTTTTTAAAAGCGTGTTAAAAAGTGTATCAAAGCTAATGGCATTTAGACTTGAGACTAGTTTTGCGATTAGTTCGTCATTTAATTCTAGCCCTGAAATAGCAATGCGGTTTAGCTCTGAGGTAGCAAGATATACATTTTCATTATGAATATGATAAATGCGCAATAAAAGCGCAGGATTTGCGTTTGTAATGCCTAGTTTTTTTGCGTGATTTAGCAGAATTTCGCTAGCTTCGCTGTCGTTTTTTGGCACAAAAAAGCGAGCAAAATTACCATCAAAAACCTTTGCTTGTTCTGCTACATTTTTTTGCACTCCATCGTGAAGCTCATAAACAAAAATCGCAGAGCTATTAGCGAGGCTAACAAGGGCTTTTAGCTCTTTTAGCTGGATTTTTTTATCAGTTTTGATGTGTAAAATGCTTACATCGCCAAAAAGCGAGTTTTGCTCAATTTGCGATTTTGCTCTATTAAAATCATACTCATCAAAGCTAAGTGTGAGTTTATCTCCATTAAAGCGTGAGAGATATTCTTTGGCATAAAGCTCTATTTGATAGCTATCATCTCCATAAAACATAAAAAAATAGGGTATATTCTTACCCTTTAGTATAAAATCTAGATCTTTTTTATACATCTAGTTTCTCCACGACTTTGCCGATGATTTTAGTGCTTGCGATATCACTTGAGATGATGCGCACACGCACTCTTGTAAGCAGTGGGCAAGTGAAGTTTGGCAGGATTATCCTAGCGCCTTTTAGCTTATCATCAAGCCTAGCAATAAGTGGCTCACTAATCTCACTAATGTAGCAAATAAATTCCTTGCCGATGTTTTGCTCTGCCCATCTAGCAAACTTTCTATCCATAAAATCAAAGGCTACTTTATCAGCTTCTCTTTCTTTTATATTTAGCTCCTCGCAAGTAGCTTCAATGCCCTCTAACAAATAATTATAGAGCTTATCGTCTTTTGCTAACTGTGCTTTTAAAAGACGGTGTAAAGTAAGGTCGCTATAACGCCTAATAGGGCTAGTAAAATGCGTATAAGTCTCAAACCCTAGCCCAAAATGCCCACTGCTAGTGTGCGAGTACTCGGCTCTTTTTTGCGCTTTTATTATTAGTTTATCAGCATCTTCTCTTATGCCTAGTTCATTTGCTTTGCTTTGGATTTTGGCTATCATCAAAGCAAAGTCACTCTCATACTGTGCTTCTATGCCAAGGGCGGCTAAATCATCAAGCAAGAAGTTTATTTTTTTTATATCAGCTGGGGCATGGTTGCGAAATATGCCTTTGCTTATCATTTTTGCAGCGGCCTTATTTGCTAGGAGCATACAATCTTCTATCAAAGCATGGCTTGGCGTTTCGCTCTCAAAATGTGTGCTAGCTATGAGTCCATCATCATTAAGGCTCATTTTTAGCTCTTTTGAGCGAAAATCAAAGCCCTTTTTTAATCTAATTTGTTTTAGTCTTTGCGTAATTTTGTGTAGCGGCAAAAGCCAATCTAGAATTCCTTGTTCACAGCCGCTTTTATTTTCTAAAATTTTATCTACTTCATTATAAGTAAAACGCTTTTTGCTTTTTATAATTGCAGAAAAAAGCTCTTCTTTTTTTACGCTTAGATCGTCATTTAAGCTGATTTTAAAAGTAAATGCTAATCGTGGCTCATCAGGCCTTAGCGAGCAGATATTTTCGCTTAGAGTTCGTGGCAGCATAGGCACACTTTTGTGCGGAAAATATATAGAAAAACAGCGGTTTTTTGCTTCTTTATCAGTGGCACTAAACGCACTTACATACTCGCTAACATCGGCTATTGCTACATAAAGTTCGTTTTTGCTAGTATCGTAGTAAATAGCATCATCAAAGTCTTTTGCATCATCAGGGTCAATGGTGCAAAATGGCAAATGCTGCAAATCCACTCGCTCTTTATACATGCTAGGATCTACCGTATTTCCCCACGCTCTTGCCTCATCCTCGCAGGCTGGGGTAAATTCATCTTTTTTATTATATATAGCAAGGGAGATTTTCTCATCTATATTTGGATCAGTTATTAGCCCTAGAACTTCGGTTATTTCATTATTTGCGTTATTTATTTTTAGCAGAGTGCCAAGGGGCAGGGCTTTTAGGGATTTTTGACTAGCTTTTAGAGCTAGGCTAAGACCATTTTGGATATTTACGCCTAGAACTGCCTCGCCAAAGCGTTTTAGATACACTAGGCTAGTTTCATTTGCAGGTTCTAGCACGGCTAGGATTTTTGCGCTTTGGCGAGATTTTTTATTTGAGAGCAGATGAGCCACTACTATATCGCCAAGGTGCGCACCACCAAGATTTTTGCTCTCAACTACGATATCGCGCATGGGCTTGTCGCTAAATACTTCTATAAAGCCCACACCCCTTGCGTTTATATCAAGCCGACCTGTTATAAAACCATTGTTTAGATATGCTTTGCCTTTGTGAAAGCTAATTGCTTTTAGGAATTCTAGAATTCTTAGGGCTTCTTTACATTTAGCATTTGGGTTACTAGCCCCACGACTAAGCGTTTCTAAAAAATATCTCACACGCCTACTTTTTCTAATGCTTGATTAAAAGTGCTTTCATTTAGTCCAGCAGTTTTTAGATTTGCTTTAGCAGCCACTATGCCTTCTTCGCTAAATTTTGAAAATACATTAACTGCGTTTTTAACTACATTTAGCACTGCTGAGTAGTCTTTTATCTCAGTTGGGGCATTAGCAAAGTCATTTATGTGTAAAATGCTCTCAACCACTTTATACTCAAAGTTCCATTGCTCCAAGATTTTAGCTGTTACTTCCTCACTATCTACGCCAACTAGTGATATTTCAAGCTCGCTTAGCTCTTTTAGACTTTTAATTTCATCAAAGGCTTTTTTAAACTCATCTGCTTTGCCACTCTCTATTAGCTCTTTTGCGATGATGATTTTACCAACTTCCATAAGAAAGCTCGCTGGCGAAATTACATTTAAAAACTCTCCGCCAAGCTTTTTACACCAATCAAACGCTAGAGCATTTTGCGTGCTTACTATATCTAAAAACTGCTCAGAGTTTAGACTATATGGACCAAGGTCGATTTTAAAGTTTTGTTTAATAGCACCATATAGCGCAAAACCACGAATTGTTGCCATTCCAAATAGATTTACAGCTTGATTTATCTCTGTAATCTCGCGTGAAAAGCCATAAAGTGGGCTGTTTGCTGAGTGTAAGATATTTGCTGTTAGCATAGGGTCTTTTTTGATGACATCTACTAGTTCGCCGATTGTTGCGTTTTCATCACGGCAAATTTGCTGGATTTTAATCACAGTATCATCAAGTGGCGGTAGAGTTTTTATGCTTTTATAGATTGAATCATTCATAGCTTTGCCTTTTAGAAAAATAAATTGCGCAATTATAATAAAAAAAAATTAAATTTTGCCAAAATTTTAAAAATTTTTCAGCACTTTTGGCTATAATCGCAAAATCAATTTTTCTAAAAGGATCAAAAATGGCTGTTACAGTTTATTACGACAAAGACTGCGATTTGAGCATAATCAAATCAAAAAAAGTAGCAATGATAGGCTTTGGCTCACAAGGTCACGCACACGCTGAAAACTTACGCGATAGTGGCGTAGAAGTTGTTGTTGGACTTCGCCCAAATGGTAGCTCAGCAAAAAAGGCAGAGGCAAAAGGCTTTAAAGTGCTAAGCGTAGCAGAGGCTACAAAATACGCTGATGTTATTATGATTTTAACCCCAGATGAGCTCCAAAGCGAGATTTTCGCTAATGAAATCGAACCAAACCTAAGCGAAGGCAAGGCTATTGCTTTTGGTCACGGCTTTAATGTTCATTTTGGTCAAATCAAAGCGCCAAAAGGCGTGGATTGCATCATGATAGCACCAAAAGCCCCAGGTCATACAGTAAGAAGCGAGTTTGTAAATGGTGGTGGAATTCCTGATCTAATCGCTGTTGCCCAAGACGCAACTGGCAAAGCAAAAGAACTTGCTCTAAGCTATGCTAGCGCAATCGGCGGTGGTCGCACAGGTATAATCGAGACTACATTTAAAGACGAGACTGAGACTGATCTATTTGGCGAACAAGCTGTGCTATGTGGTGGTCTATGCTCGCTAATCAACGCTGGCTTTGAGACGCTAGTTGAGGCTGGATATGAGCCTGAGATGGCGTATTTTGAGTGCTTGCACGAGCTAAAACTAATCGTAGATCTAATCTACCAAGGCGGTATGGCTGATATGCGCTACTCTATTTCTAATACAGCTGAATACGGCGACTATGTAAGTGGCCAAAGAGTAGTAAATGAAACATCAAAAGCTGCTATGAAACAAATCCTAAAAGAAATTCAAGATGGCACCTTTGCTAAAAACTTCATTTTAGAGCGCAAAGCAGGCTATGTGAAAATGAACGCAGAGCGTGCTATCACAGCCAACTCGCTAATAAGCAAAACAGGCGATAAGCTAAGAGCGATGATGCCGTGGATCGCCAAAGGCAAAATCGTAGATAAAGATAAAAACTAAGAGTTTTTCTTTTGAGTCCAAAAATAAAAGGGGCGGGTAAAACCGCCTCAAAATCTAAGCCAAAGAATTCTAGCAGGAATTCTAGTTTAAATTCTAGCAGGAATTCTAAAAAAAGACCTTTTAATGTAACAAGAGCTTTTTTGGCTATTTTTGTGCTAGTTATGCTAGCGTGGATAGCTGCTCTTATGATGATAAAAGAAGAACCACAAGCAAAAAAAGCAAACCTAGCCCAAAATAATAACACACAAAAAATCCACGAACTACTAGAGAGTAAAAAGAAAAAAAGCTCTGTTTTAGACGAGCAAAACAGCAGCCAAGCAATAAGCAAAGACAATAAAATTGCTAATATCTACGAAGAAATCAGCGATGAAAAACTTAAGGAATTCTCTAAAAAACTACAAGAACAAAAAGAAGAGTTTATCGCTAAAACTCTAATAGAGCAAAATATAAGCGAACAAAACGCCAGTAAAGAGCAAAGTACTTTTGAAAAAACAGCCGAGCAAGCCCCAAAATACAGCTACAGCGCAAACTCTCACTCCAAGCTAAAATCTCACAAAGCCCCAAACGGGGGGCCAAAACTAGCCATCATAATGGATGATATAAGCACAAATGCACAAGCAAGCGAGCTAAAAAAGCTTAGTATAAAAGTAACGCCTAGCATTTTTCCGCCTGAGAAACAGCATCCAAAAAGCGCCGAGCTAGCAAAGGAATTTTCTGTTTATATGGTGCATTTGCCCCTACAAGCTCTAAACTACACAAACGAAAAAACAAATACTTTACATGCAGGCGATAGCAAAGAAAAAATCTCCCAGCGCATAAAGGATATAAAAAACGACTTTAAGGGCGTAAAATACATAAATAACCACACCGGCTCAGGCTTTACTAGCGATTTTAAAAGCACGCTAGCCTTGCTTGATGAGCTAAAAAATAGTGAAATTTACTTCATTGATAGCCTTACAACAAACAAAAGCACCGTGCTTGATGCTAGCAAGAAACTAGGGCTAAAATATGCTTATAGAGATGTCTTTTTAGATAACGAACAAAATGTAAGTAAAATCCTAAAAATGATAAATAACGCAGTTGCGGTGGCAAAAAAAGATGGAGTAGCAATTGCGATTTGTCATCCTTACAAAAGCACTTTTGAAGCTCTAAAAATCGCACAAAAAGACGCATTTAAGGGCGTTGAAGTAGTGTATGTGGATAAAATCTATGAGTACTACAAATAATCTAGAATTCCAAGATGAAAATTTAGAATTCCCTAGTTT
>OBLI01002622.1_pt1 | contig 14953 bp, 19 predicted proteins | sample 1519701 | NCBI WGS metagenome assembly OBLI01 (sample SAMEA3663005, study PRJEB22513) | pig gut metagenome | biome: pig gut; feature: pig-associated habitat; material: faeces | place: France | collected 2012 | reverse complement strand
TGTTATATACGATGTTTTATTCATATTTACATTATACCATACGTACCTTAATTGTGCAAGTAAAGCCACCTAACTCACGACGAAAGTCACGAGTGTGCGGTGGCAATTCATCAAAATCGTTTTAGTATTTTCCTCAATCAATTTAAATTCGTGTGACACTTTCTCAAAAGAAAATCTCATATTCTGAAACTCCTCAAGTATTCTCTTTTTATCCAGACCGGAACCACGGAAGTGATAAAGCATCTCAAAGTATTCTTGAATGGTGCGTAATTCTTCTAATCTTTTTTCTTCTGACAAAAGTGTCTCTGTAATAGCAATTTGTTGTCTCTGTCCAGGTATGTATTCCTGTTCTTCCAACTGAAAAATCCAGGTATGGCTCTCTTCTACTGGTTGTTTTCCTTCTCTGTTACATCGTCCCATAGCCTGTATAATAGAGTCTGTACCTGCTAACTGTCTATAAACGCTTCTAAAATCCAGATCTACTCCTGCTTCTACAAGACTTGTAGAAATCACAATACACTTCTTATCATCGTCCAAACATTCTTTAATTTTTTCCAACACTCTCCTGCGATGTTTCGGATACATAGAGGTAGACAAATGATATACGCCATCTCCCTGAAGACATTGATAAACTTTCTGCGCCTTTTTCTTTGTATTTAAAATACAAAGCACCTGTTGTTCTTTTTCTAGTTTTTGTATCAGTTGCTCCTCTGTAATTCTCCCAAGATTTTTCAGAATCGCCCGCTTAAAAAACCGGAACTGTTCTTCCATTCTTGGACAAAGTTCTGTCGCTGTCATTCCTTTAAAAAATAAATTCTGAAGTGCTGGTTGTGTTGCCGTGCATAAGACAACCGTACTTTTATAATGACGTATAAGTTGTTCCATCACAGTAATACAAGGTTTTAAATAATCGTTTGGAAGCATTTGCGCTTCATCAAAAATAATAACACTATTTGCTATATTATGAAGTTTTCTGCATTGCGATGATTTATTTGAAAACAGAGACTCAAAAAAACTTACATTGGTTGTAACAATAACCGGCTTATCCCAATTTTCTGCTGCAAGCTGCATGGGACGCAATTCCTCTGTCGCTTCATAATCCACATTGCAATGACTTTCCAGAACATTTTGTTCTCCTAATATGTCACGAAACACTTTTGCATTTTGTTCAATAATACTGGTATAGGGAATCACATAAATAATACGTTTCATACCATGCTGAACAGCATGTTTCAATGCAAATGCCAGAGATGACACTGTTTTTCCACCACCGGTAGGAACAGTCAAACGGAAAAGACCTCTTTCTTCATTTCCCTTTTCTATACAGTTTCTCAAAATTTCTGATCGTCTTCCATTCACATTATCCTGTTCTTTATTATTCAACCAATCAGACACAAAATCTTGCAGTCTCTTCTCCAATACAGGGATTGGTTCGCCCGACTCTCTTTCCTGAATACCACCTTTCATAAAATTTTCGGTATCCAGAAAATCAGCATCTACCAGACAGGAATATACCATTCTAACAAGCATACTGACAGCAAAAGAAAAATCCTCGCCCTCTACCGGCATAAAAGGTGCCGTATCCAGTCTTGGAATTGCTATCTCCTGCTGATACTTCCCATAATCCTTAATTTTTTTATTCAGCCTTCCATACAAACTTCCAGCGCCTCCAGCATCGCATTTTCCACCTGTATCCGGCAGACCAGCATGATGACCAGCGATGCAATAACTCAAAAACTGATACAATCCTTTTTTACTCCAACAAAGCTGTGCTCCAGCTGTAGAATGATCTACTTTTTTATTGCTTCCATTTATCCTCTCCTGAAACTCATCCGAGTACTTACCAATATCATGAAGCATGCCGGCACAATATCCCCAGTCATACGCACCAAATTCTTTCGCAAATTTCCCTGCCAGTTGTGCTGTATTTTCCAGATGTTCTTTTAAACTCTGTGTTATTCCATCCTCTCTTTTATGTGCCAGATAATCCATTTCTCTTTTCTCCTCACTTCGCTTATTAGATACTATCTCCCAATATTTTCAGTATACCACAAAAACAAGAGTCCGTACCAATTCGTTTCAATAAAAACGATATTGATACGGACTCTTCTGTTCTATTGTATTTTGTTTCAGGTCTTACAATACCTTACTTCCATTTGCTGTCAGTTTAAATCTTGCCCCTAATAATTCCGCTGCTTTTCTGCACATCATCATTCTCCCGAGAAAGATTTCGAAGTACTCATACATCGTACAGATTTCTTCATCGATTTGCAGATTTAATGTGATAAGATGCTTCTGTGCACTCACTTTTACCGTTGCATTTGTAACTGCATAATTAACGCGATCATGTTTATCAAAGTTTGCTTTATCTTTGTTTCTCACACGATTTCTTCTGACATCCGTTTTATCAGCCAGAATCAAAGCGGCAGATATAGCATCGACCGCTTCTCCTGTAGATTCATCATGATTTCCAATGGCAGACATAATAATCACCCTGTCTTCCAGTGAAACATCCAGTTTTTCTAAAATTGAATTCGCCAAAATTGCCCCATACTCGCCATGATTTTTCCGATTGATCACATTTCCAATATCATGCATCGCTCCGGCAATCTCTGCAAGTTCAATTTCATGCTCGGAATAACCAAATTTGGACAAAATCATTCCTGCCCGTTTTGCAACAATCGCACAATGCTTTTCTGAATGATCTGTATACCCCAGTATTCCGAGATTTTCATTTCCCTTCTTAAGAAAAACTTTTACTTCTTCGTTTTTCAACATATCTTTGTACTTCAATGATTCCAGCTCCCTCAATATCTTAGATTTATATTGGAAAGAGATACCTGTGCCTCGTAACCTTTCTCTGCTATCATATATTCTATTCCTTTTCTTGCCAGATCTATATGATTTTGGGGAGCTACTATAATCTCCCTAATTGGAAGTAATTTACCAGTTAGCTTAATCTGTATGTAAGGAATCATAAATCCATCTTTCTCCCTGTACTGTACCGGACTTTTTTTCTTAAAAATGAATCGATATTCCTGTTCTTCACAGAAAGCAATATACTTGAAAAACATAGCATACACTGCTGTAATTTTCTGAAACTTTTTGCAAGCCTTTCTGTACACATCACTTTTCCGGTTCCTTACACCAGCCGCAATAATATCTGAAAAAGAAAGATGCATCTCATTTGGAATACTCTCACGCAATATTCTTCTCACTACTCTTTTCTGCTCGTCCATTTCATACAGAACAAATCCATGATACTCAATCGGACTGATTTCTTCTATCCGATCAATCAGTTTTTTACTGTCAAAACCGATATTGTATCCTGTTTCATTTCCAAATTCTGACCACATAGTGATGCTGTCACGGCAATTAGAAAAGGATAGCACAAAATATTCCTTATTCTTTCCGCCACCAAGAAGCATGTTCTCTTCCAGAACATTTTCCAGAAACATATTGCACCAGGATTCCTTCTCAATAAATAGTCTGACCAATGTTTTTTGCTTTTTCCGATTTCAATAAGAAACTGATTATAAATCCGATAAAAATAATAACATAGATATAATCACTTAATTTAAATGCTATAATCTATGCTGTCATAGTTGTACCAATATTGGCACCAAGAATAATACTGATTGCCTGCGGCAAAGTCATAAGACCAGCACTGACAAAACCAATCGCCATAACAGTCGTAGCACTGCTGCTCTGTAATACTGCAGTTGTTAAGGCTCCCGCAATGACTCTCAAAATCGGATTTTTTGTTAACAGTGCCAGAATACTTTTCATTCTTTCTCCGGCTGCTTTCTGCAGGCAGTCACTCATCATATTCATTCCAAAAATAAATACTGCCAGTCCTCCCAATAATCCAAAGATCACTTCCATGGTACTGTTCATTGATTTTCATCCTTTCTTATTTTTCTGCATTGCTGTAAGCCATCGCATAGAACATCTCCTGTGAATTCATCTTTACATCATTCAGACTTCGGTCAACATAAGTCCCTTTTTCTGTCAGAGATTTTCCTTTTTCGTCATCATTCATCATCGTTTCAAACATCCAGTCAAGACGTGCTTTCAATTTTTCATCAAGAACCGGCGCAGCCACTTCTACACGACGGACTGTATTTCGTGTCATAAAGTCAGCAGACGCAATGTATACTTTTTCCCGTTCTTTTGTTCCAAACCGGTAAATTCTGGAATGTTCCAGAAAGCGTCCCACAATACTTACGATTTGAATATTCTCCGTATAGCCTTTAATGCCCGGAATCAGACAGCAGATTCCTCTGACAATCATTTCGATTTTCACTCCTGCCTGGGAAGCTTCTACCAGTTTGTTGATGATTACCTTATCTGTCAGAGAATTAATTTTGATACCGATGTATCCTTCTTCCCCATTTTTTACATGGGCAATCTCTTCATCGATCATATCCAGAACTTTATTCTGTAAACATTTTGGTGCTACCAATAAAACATTGGTTTGTTCCACAGTTTCCCCTTTTAACAATGCTGCAAAAACCTCTGCTGCTTCCTTTCCGATTTCCTGATTTGCTGTGATCAATGAGAGATCGGTATACAGCGCAGAAGTTTTTTCATTATAATTACCGGTTCCAATCTGTGTGATATAAGATACCCCGTCCTCTGTCTTTCTGGAAATCAGACAAAGCTTGGAATGCACTTTATACCCATTTAATCCGTAAATCACTCTACATCCGGCCTCTTCCAGTATTCTGGAATATATAATATTACTTTCCTCATCAAATCGTGCCCGAAGTTCCACCAGAACCACAACTTCTTTTCCGTTTTCAGCAGCTTCCACCAATGCATCCACAATCTGACTTTTATTTGCCAGACGATACAAGGTCATCTTTATGGATACCACAGTTTCATCTTTTGCTGCCTCATAAAGCAGATTAATAAACGGTTTAATACTCTCAAATGGATAAGATAACAACACATCTTTTTTCGTAATCTGCGGAATCAGGGCACTCTTACTATCCAGCTCCGGTGTCATTCGCGGCGTCCTTCTCTGATAGAAAAGTTCCTCCTGTTCTGTACCTTTCAGGTAACTCTGAAGCGCAAACACAAAAGACATATCCAGAGGAACTCTGGTCAAAAATACATGTTCTTTCTCTACATGAATATCCTTACATAAAGAACGGATCATTTTTTTATTCAGTTCTCTGGAAAGTTCTATTCTTACCGGATTCATACGCTTTCTCTGTTTGATAAGACTTTCCATTGCCTCTCGGTAATCCAGATCCTCATCATAAATCGTCTCTGTATCAATATCTGCATTTCTTGTAACGCGGATTAATGATTTTTCTTTCACCTCATAATTTTTGAACATCTTCGGAAGGAAATGAAGGATCAATTCTTCAGAAAGCATGAATGTCCCTTTTCTGGTAGGAATATCAATCAAACGTTTAAAAACATTATTGCTGCAGGGGATTATCGCTGTTTTTGACTTTCCGCCCTTTGTTTCCAGTAAAGCGACTGCATAAATATCTTTATTTTTCAAAAACGGAAACGGCTGTTGTTTGCTTACAATATTTGCCGATAAATAAGGGGCAATCTCATGATCAAAATAAGTTTCCAGAAGCTTCCCTTCATCTGCAGACAGTTTATTAAAATTAATCAGCCGGATTCCTTTCGGTTCCAGTTCTCCCATCAGCTGCTCATAAATGACCGCCTTCTTTTGATCCAGTTCTCTGGTAGTATTTAAGATTGCCTTTACCTGCTCTTCACTGGTCATATTGGTCTTATTTTCACGTACCACTTCTGCGGACTCCATCTGGTCCATAAGGGTACCCACTCTGACTCTGTAAAATTCATCCAGGTTTGACTGATAAATGGCAGCAAAAGTCAATCGTTCCGCCAAAGGTACTCTTGGATTTCCTGCTTCGTTTAATACTCGTTCATTGAACTTCAGCCATGACAATTCTCTGTTCATCATATACGGGATATTTACTGTTTTTTCTGTCTTCTTTTCTGCTTGTTTCATCTGAATAGTTCCTTTCTCAAAAGTTTTTTCTTCATTTTTCATTTTTTCCAGACAGTCAATCAACCATTGCAAAAACGATTTCTGATCATGTATGATATCCCCCGCTTATGAGAATCTGTAATTTCTTCTCATAATATAGAAAATGATACTACTTTAATATCAAATCAAAGAGATGCTTATGTTAAATGTATGTAAGAATTAAAAAAGCGTATAGCCTGACGAATTCTGAATTTTGCCAATGGCTACACGCTTTTTCTTATTTTTACTTTTCATTCATGAAATCAATAATCAGTTGACAGATTTCCTGCTTTGGCTTTCCAAGAGCTGCTCCCAGTTCCATATACAACAGATTCTCTGCTGTCTGAAAATATCTTTCATCATAGGAAGTACTCTTTTTCCCCTGTTCAAGTCTTACCTTCTTACGCTGGTAAATCATTTTTATGACAGAAACCAATGCTTCCGGATCGTTGGATTTTATTACTTCCTTGTATCTCTGTTCCCGCATTTTTTCATTATCAATCCATATTGTTTCAATTTCGGGAATCCGCTCAATCAAATTCCAGGCTTCCTCTGCTGTCAGACACAATCTCAGGTTTGCTTTTGAATTCGAAACCGGAACATAGATTTTTTCCTTTCTGTCCTCTATCGGTATCAACAAATAATATAATTTTTCATCCAAATGTAGAATATCCTCGATCCTGCACACACCTTTGATTGGCTTGCTGACCAAATCCCCAATTTCATACATATAAGTTTCCTCCACAATATTGTTTACAAAAAAGCGAGCAGCAAGTGTGCGCAACTGGTCTTACGCATATTTGCTGCTCGTTGTTCTTTTATTATAATATAATTCTGAACTATTTTCAAAAGTCAATTTCCATAAGAATTATGTCTTTCTCTTTGAACAGATTTACCAATGTCTTTTCCTCCCGGGGCCATCCACGGAACCACACCAACACCATCCGGAAATTGTGAGTCATTTCATAGTGGTTCAAAACATTCCATACTTCTCTAAGTCCACTTTTCCATCCACAACCTCAACTCCATCTTTTATAAGAAGTTCTTCCTGTGCCTTTCCGCCGCCAAACGCAAACGCGCCTGCAAGCTCTCCTTTGGAATTGACCACACGAAAACAGGGAATATGAGTCGGATCCGGGTTTTTATGTAAGGCATTGCCAACCGCTCTTGACATTTTGGGATTTCCGGCCATTTTTGCAATCTGCCCATACGTCGCTACATGGCCCTTTGGAATTTTTTTCACTGCTTCATAGATTCTTTTCGTCGGACTGTCTGTCACCAGATCGTAGCTCTCCGCAATCATCCGTTTCACATCCTTATCAGGAATACTTCCATTTAAAATAATCGTGTTCCAGTGTTCTTTATTCTGATGATATCCCGGAATAACAGCTTCATAAGCACTTCTCCAGAAATCACGCCACTCGGGATCTGCTTTTACATTGAGATTCAAAAAACCGTCTTTCTCATACGTCCACAAAAATGCCTTTTTACTTTTCTTCATCCTCACAAGCTGCCAGTTCCTATCATGAAACGGAGTATCCAAATAAGTATCTGTAAAAGATAGTCCATATGCTAAAACTTCTTCCTGTGTTTTCATCTCATTTTCTCCTCTATCTTTTCATGGATTGTTTTACCAATATCTGAATTTCTTATGCTTGGCTACAAGAAACAGTACTGTTACTACTACTGCCATACCTTCTGCTACAACAACATAATACCATATTCTATCTGAACCAACTAATATATTTTGTTCTGATTGGTGATGCAGAAACATGAGAATCAACTGCAGAAATCGGGTAACCAAAAGATATTCCATGCTGAATGATGATTCTCTCAATAGCATCTGTATCATCACTGCACCATATCTGCGGTGTATAATACAGCATTCCGGCATCGAATCTTCCACCGCCGCCGCTGCATCCTTCAATCAGCATGTCCGGATACCTTTCAATCATCCGTTCCAGAAAATCATACACACCCAAAACGTACTGGTGCATAATCTTCCCATAATTCTGATAACCCTCAATAGCTGTATATACATCACAAATTCTTTTTTATCATGGTTACTCTGGAAAAATTCATAGATACGGAATAAGCCATGCTCAAAACCGCTTCCCCTGCTCAACCGGTAATCTATTTCATCCTGGGTAATAAATGTCTCAACCGGAACTTCCGGATTTTTCGCAGGCGGGAACTCCATTGGTCTGCGTTTCAGTTCCTCCACAGACTCCCGGATATCCTCCGGGCGATAGATCAGATGGAAACGAGCTTTCACGTCCCCACGCTGCAATGCCCCTATGGCCTGATCCATATGGCTTAAAACCCGGTCAATTCCTTCCTGCGAAGAAAAATACTCTACCAGCTTTTTCTCCGCATCCGGATGGATATGTGGTATCTCCAGTTCCTTCGGAACAGAACCGTATTCATCCTGAAAAAAGTTATAAACCTTTGAGGCCAGTTCCATTTTTTCCAGCGTCGGTACTTGCCACATTTCTGCTTCATCCATATATTTTCCATCAAGAATCAGATTGTACGTGCGCTCTTCCACTTCCATCCATGACAGCGTGCGCATTGGCTGAAATCTGGCTGCATCTGCCCTTGCAAATTTCATTCCATCCTCGTCGTACCAGACAGACAAAAGCTCTCCCTCAAAGGTAAAACCCTTTCCTCCCCTGCCATATTCCTTTTTCAGGAACTCGGCCATTTTCGCAGCATCCAGCCATTTCTGGTATTTCGCAAAAATACGTGGCCTGCTGTCCCTCTGTCCGCCGCCAGTAAGCAGCACGTAATCCACCATCTCATCCGTGATTGGTTTATCCACGGAAAAAGGAACCAGATCATTTGCATGGTTGATAGCGATATTCCCGACCTGCTCTTCTGCACTTGGGAAAAGGGAAAGCTGCTCATATACAGAAACTCCACCTGCATCATTGATTGGAGTTTCTTCTCCGGGCATAAAAAATCGGGCAGTTCTTCACTGTTCGATTCTTTCATTTCCTGATCAGGTTGTTCTGATGTTTCTTCCGCTTCCTCTAATTGTAGATCAGTTCTGTCAGTACGATCTCCTCCGCTGAATGACGGATGCTGCCCATGAGCTGAATCCATTTCATCTGGTCTTTGGATTTCAGTTCCTCTGATATGTCAGTTCCATAATCCTGGCTCCTTTCTTCATTCCTGCTATTTTCCGTACTTTCATTTGCATCCTCAACTGTGTTCTCCTTTTCGCTTTCACATTTTAAAGCATTATAGTCTAAGTTATTACGATTTGCAACTCTTTTTTTAGTAATTTCCCGGTCATAAACACGGATTGCTTTTCCAATCTCCACCAGGACCGGTTTACAAAGTTCTGTAATGTTACTTCCAAGCTGTGACAAAGCCGGAACCGTATTAAATTCATGGATATAATCGAAGTTTAACAGTTCTTCGTAATTCTCCATATCCATTCCGCAGCGGGCCAGCAATGTATAAGAGATACTGGACTGCATGGTTTCCCTAAGATGGATTTTTCCGGAATATTCATCTAACCCTTCCAGATAACTCCCCTCTGTCCGATATTGTAAATCCTCCCATACCTCCTCATAGCAGTCCAGCGTAATACGCTGTGCAATCTCCAGCAGCCGTTCCTCAAAGTTTTTATCCTGCTGAGTGCCTCCATAGATATGTTACAGATGATCTATTACCGTTTCCTGATGCTCCGGTTCCATCTTCCATAAATAAGGAGTACGCCCGATCCGCCGTGCCTTATGTATATCCGATATGTCAAACACATATTTCAGTCTTGGCCTTGGAGCATCTTCATCTATCAGTGCAATTCCTTTTGCCCCTTTGTTGACCCAGCAGTTAAACCGGCGACTGTTCCAGATGTCAATACTGGCACAGGTCGTGGCATCCGGACGCTGTGCATAGATCAAAAGCTGCTCCTGAAACGGGTATTTATAAATCCGTGCTGCTGTATCCAGATACTATTTCCATGTCTCCCCGTTTTTACAACTTTTTTTGCTGTTTCTTCTGCCAGTTTTGAAATTAACTCATATTTATTTGCCATTACACCACCTCCTGTAAATGCACAAAAAAACAGCCGTTCCTTACCGGTTCAACTGCCCAAAGTTCTGCTTTACTTTCAAAAGAAGAAGTGTTATATTTTACTTAGGAAGAATAACCGCCCACAAGGTGGATGCTTCCGGATATATGGCTAATTAGCTCTCAGTGAGAGCCGCCTATCCTGTTGGCAGACAGGGTAGGCTTTATTTTTTTGGCTTGTTGTTCCTATTATCCAAATAAGCAAGCAAAGCGATGAGAAACGTACCGCCTAAAAACAATAACGTCAAGACTTCGTATGTATCCATCTGCTCCACCTCCCTTCTTTTGTTTTGTCCCATAAATGGAACGCAAAATCCGGAAGGCTCATAACCAACCCTGTACACGGTTATTCCCAAAAACATTCTAACAATAATCTTCCAAGAAAGCAATCCTGTTTTTTCACTCATCAACCAGAGCCGGTTTATTCCACTTCCATTCCTGATATTCCCTTTCAGAAATCTCATGGCTATTCAGCCTGTCGGCCAACAAATTTGTGTTCCTGTCTCCTGCACAAATACAGCAAATTAAAATCTCAACATTTCGAAAGACATCTCGGAGATGCTCTCACGGCTGGACTATCTGAAAGATACAAGAGGCATCGGACTGTTCACCGCACGCACAGGTATGGGCAAATGCTTTGCGCTGCGCTGTTTTGCCAAAAGCCTGAACCCGAACCTTTACCACATGGAATATCTCTGCCTCTCTACCGTCAGCGTCATGGAATTCTACCTCCAGTTCTGTTCCACGCTTGGTATAGAACCCAAAGGCGGCAAACCCGGCATGTTCCGGGCGATCCAGGAGCAGGTTCTCTATCTTTACCGAGAAAAGAAGCAGCCCCTCCTCCTTGCCATCGACGAGGCGCAGTACCTCTCCACCGTCATCTTAGAGAATATCAAGATGCTCATCCATACGCATCTCTAACGGCTCTCTTATTCCGTTTGGAATTGTTATACCGGGCGCTGTCCATCGTAAACAGGATACCTTCCACCTCAATTTCCGGATTAAACCGCTTTTTTGTTCCTTTCACCACTTTTAGCAGTTCCGTCAATCCATCCGCAGCATAATACTGTGGCTGAACTGGTATCAGTACACTGTTGGCAGCACTCATGGCATTGATCGTCAGCATACCCAAAGATGGCATACAGTCGATAATGATAAAATCATACTCATCCGCCATCATTTCCAGATATTCTTTCAGAACCTTTTCCCTATCATCCACCGTAAGCAGAGACATGTCCATACCCGTGAGCAGTTTATTGGACGGAACCACGTCACACCTTCTTTATGATGTAAAACTGCTTCTTTCGGATCAAACTCTATTCCCATGATGATATTTTCCATCATGTTCTTCAATGTCACCCGGATATTTTTCGGGAACCCCAACCCGAGGGTAAGATGCCCTTGCGGATCAGAATCGACCAACAACACTCTCTGTCCCATTCTGGCCAGTCCAACACCTAAATTGATGCTTGTGGTGGTCTTGCCGACTCCACCTTTCTGATTAGACACCGCTATCACTCTGCACATAACTTTATCCTCCTGACTCACTGTCTGTTCTTTTCTACTTCTGCATACACACGAAAATACTTTTTTGTCCCTTTATTGGCATACAGCTCGGAAACATCCAACACGTTAATTCGTTTATCCCTTTCAAGGATTTTTTGAACCATTTGATATCGTTTGTTGTTCCTTGAAGCCTAATTTTCAGCATACATATCCTCCCAGTCCTGATAAAAACAATACTCCGGATGACAGATTTTAATTGCCTCCCAAAAATATCTTGCATGGCCGCAGCAAAACAGTTCTTCGGCAGTATAGTAAGTGCATTCCTGTAATTTTCCCTCTGCATCTTCAATATCAAAGACGCTTGGAGTTCCATTACAATAAAGGTTGTACGCCATCCGGACCACTTTCATGCTGCCGCTGGTCTGCCAGCCTTCATACAGACATTCCGGCTTAACATATCCTTCTTTAAAATCATACATTCTGTCCACATGATCTCTTGTGTCTGAATTTAATCCGAGACAATATACCAATGCTTTGTGGTACACATCCTGATATTTGCATTTCGGCAGATATTCCGTATAGAATTTCTTGTGTGCTTCGTTCTTAAAAGTTATCGTGCGAGTAGATTTCCCGCTGTTTGTACCTAACGCTGTACTGTTTTTCAAGTTTCTTTCCTCCTGTTATTTGTATTGAAAAAGGCACTCCACTATGGAATGCCCTATATAAAAAATAGGGAAACTTTTACTTCAAGTATCCCTATAATCTATCAACTACCTGATAGTCCACTATTCACTTTCATATTCAGGATTTTTTGTGTTCCCCGTACCGAGATCTAAGGCAACAACTACGGTTACTCTCTGTACAAGTATCTTTTCCTTGTGATTTTCACCGATTTTGTTGAAACTGAAAAACTCTACAAAGTGCGTAAATTCAAGGATTTCTAGGTATCTTTCCTTTGTAGTCCCACCACAGTCTCTACATGGGTCGAGACAATGGCTTGAATGTCCACAGTACACGGGAACAAATCATATGCCGGTGTATGAGGGAATAAATCAGCCGTTTATTTGCACCGAACGCTGGGGCGACCGTGCCAGCCGCATTTGCAGGGGTTCATCGTAACCACCATTTTGATACAATTAGGCGGTTGCACCCCCTTTTGCACCCCCTCCATCCGGGCATTGGATTAGACTACTCTTCATTTTATGGAGGATTGCAGAGTAGCCTTTCCTTTCACAAAAAAAGAGATATCAACGCGCCAAGGTCAATATCTCTTTCTTCTTAATTATAATTTACTTGTCAAGCATCAAATCGACAAACTGAAATCTGCTAAATACACTTAATAAAAAACATTTCCATTGGTTGCTCATATCCCGGAATATCTATAACAAAACCACCACAATCTTTATATCCTAATTTTCTATAAAAATGCTGTGCTTCCTCATCAACCTGGGTAGATGTCAAAAGCATACCATATCCCTGAGATTTCATATCAGCTTCCCAATGCTCCATAAGTTTTTTTCCATAACCTTTTCCCTGATAATTCCAGTCAATAAACAGCATGGTACAAAATGGTGTATTGTCCCAAAAAAGATTATATCTCAATAGTCCAATTGGTTTATTATCATCAAATATAATATATCCTCTTTTATTACTTACTTTGTTTTCAAATTCCGGTTCCGGTAAATGCCTGTCAAGACTATACCAAAATTCTTTATCTTCCGTTTGAACATATCTAATCTCTATCATTATCTTTACCTCTACAGCTTCAAATAATCGTGTGCTTTCAATCTCTCCTACAGACTGAAAGTTGTACCTCTATTCAGTAAAATCTATGTCATATCTTGTTCCGTGTGAAAACAATACACCATCAGTAAGCTCAATTTGAAGAATACATGTATTTTCATCTTCAAAATTGTTATGACCGTTATTTATCCATTCAGAAAAAGCAACTTTCATTTTCTCTGCAATATCCAAATTTTCTTTTTTGCCAAAATAACCCAAGTTAATGCCCTTTCCATTAGCAGTAAACCAATCTCCTGCAATTGCAACAAGCGGATTTTGTTGAATTTGTTTCATTTTATTTGAGCGTCCGTAAGTAAGTACATAGAAAGAACCCTTATCATAAAATGAATTTACACTGCGTACATAAGGCTTATTATCTACTGTCGTTGCCAATGCAATAATATTGTCTTTTCCAAATCTTTCAATCATAATCTTTTCTGCATCTGTCGACAATTTTTCCATCACCTTTTCCTCCATAAAATTCAAATTCGTCTCTCAGTTAAACACACCGGCTTGCTGAAATTTGTAGCTCCATCATTTATGCAAAGAATTCTTCGCACAACGAAATAAACTCCTTCATATTGCTCATCATTGCCGGATGACCACCCTGCTCAAAGATATGAGACTTAGCCATACACGTTCTTCTACAAATGCTCTCGTACAGTTTATGATAGTGCCCTGCCGGGAACATTTCATCTTTTGCACTGCCTGTAAGAAGCAGGCTGACCTTCAGCTCATCTATTGGTTTATGAAAGAATGCACCGATATTTTCTGCATGGGCAATTATGGCTTCTGTATCCGCATCAACCACACTTTCCCAATCATCGCCATGCATTAATTTAAGCATACTCCGAAAATCCTCATTTTGCTTTGCGTATTCACGGCCAATGCGAATCTGTTCGGTGATGTCAGAATTTGCAGATAAGCCTTCAAAACTGTCTGCAACAATGGTGTTGACCATATCTGGATTTTCCAGCGCCATATTGATGGCTGCAATAGCGCCGCCACTGCTGCCAATCACATCCACTTTTTCAAATCCTTTATATTTGCAAAGGGCAGTCGCCTGCCTTGACCATTCATACCAAAGGTCCGAAGACCATTTTTCACATCTTTCTGATTGTCCACATCCGAGAAAGTCAGGAACGATTACATGGTGCTTTTCAGAAAGCATTGGCAGGATTGGTGCAAACATTTTTCCGCAAGCGGTATTGCCATGGAGCAGGAACAGTGGCTTTCCGTTGCCGATTTCTTCATAATAAATCTTTTTTCCTTCATAATGAAAGCTGCTCATATTCATCCCTCCAACAATAAATTCAAATTCGTCTCTCAGTTAAACACACCGGCTTGCTGAAATTTTATTCTTTCATACTATTGCAACTGAATTTTATAATACAAATAGTCGCCCGAAAAAGCGGCCTCATCGTTATTTTCTTTTGTATCATATAAAATAAAACCAACACTTTCATAATTCTTCGGTGCAATTAGATTACTATTTGTCCACACTCGTATTTTATAATGAACCCATAAATTAAGACAAAAAAATCGTTGTTTTTAAGTTGGATTTCC
>OBLI01002621.1_pt1 | contig 14958 bp, 16 predicted proteins | sample 1519701 | NCBI WGS metagenome assembly OBLI01 (sample SAMEA3663005, study PRJEB22513) | pig gut metagenome | biome: pig gut; feature: pig-associated habitat; material: faeces | place: France | collected 2012 | reverse complement strand
AAAAAGAGAATAATAATAATAATTTTAAAAAAACATATCTATATAAAGCGACATTGGGACAAAACTAATGAAGCCTTGTAAATAGTGGGCTGGAATGGCTTAGTATCTAAAAATGGGGTGTTAGACAATGGGACAAATGAAAGAAGGAGTATTATGAAAGGCCATATTTCAAAATGTATAAAGAGACTCAAGGAATGGAATGCTCCCCTGACCGGCTGGAGATGTGAAAAGGTGGTTGATGTCAGGGAGGATGAGGAAGATATACCTTTAGGTATGAGGAGTCCACTCAGTAACTGTGAGCTGTGCGATTGCAACAAGGTTAGATACGAACATTGGATGGTCAATGATCTGTATTTTGAGCCTGTTATTGTCGGATGTATATGTGCCGGAATCATGGAAGGGAATATCATGGCGGCAAAGGATCGTGAGAGAGAAATCCGCAACCGCCAAAAGAGAAGAAGGAATTTTGTTAAAAGGCGCTGGGTGGAGAGTAAAAAGGGTGTATTCATTAGGTCGTACAGGAACAAGAGGATTTATATCAGAAAAGTTAATGGTTTTTACGACATTAGATGCGGCTCAGAATGGTGCAACAGATATAAGGGGAAAATGATAACAGATATGCTGTCAGCTTCCTATGCGGCATTTGAGCTTGCGGATCCAAGGAGGACATAAATATGCTGGAAAAACAGATAGAGAGAAAACTATGTTATGAAGTAGATAAATTAGGCGGTATGTGCTTGAAGCAGAATGGAGTGACAGGTATTCCGGATAGATTGGTTTTAATGCCGGGTGGCAAAATGGCCTTTGTGGAATTAAAGGCACCCGGCGAAAAGCCTAGAAAGCTGCAGCAGGTAAGGATAAAGCAGCTTAGGAAAATGGGCTTTATGTGTTTCGTGGTTGATGGGTTGGAGATGATAAGTAATGTGCTTGATAGCATAAAGGGAGGTGGGACTGAATGATGGCAGATTTATTGCGAAAAAGTAATCTTCATGAGTATCAGCACTATGCATCAGATTTTATTTTGCATAATCCCGCAGCAGCAGTATTCCTTTCCTGCGGTATGGGCAAAACGATAATTACGCTTACAGCAATAGAGCAGATGAAGGACATAAAAAGAATTCTCGTGGTTGCACCATTAAGAGTATGTCAGGTCTGGAAAAATGAAGCACTTAAATGGGAGCATACGAAGAATCTGAAGATGGTAATTGCTGTGGGGAGCACAAAAGAGCGCTTGTCAGCACTGCAGGATATGACCGCCAGAATTGTCATAATAAACAGGGAGAATGTGGATTGGCTGATAAAATCCCATCCATGGGATTTTGACATGGTGGTAATTGACGAACTCAGTTCATTCAAGAATCATAAAAGCAAGAGATGGAAGGCTCTTATGAGCAAGCGTCCTTTTGTAAAAAGGATTGTGGGGCTTACCGGTACACCAAGCTCAAATGGACTTATGGATTTATGGGCGGAGTTCAAGCTGTTGGATATGGGAAAGAGGTTGGGGAGGTTCATTGGAAATTACCGGGAATGGTATTTCAGTCCAGATAAGATGAATGGATCCATTGTGTATTCCTATAAACCTCTTCCCTTTGCGGAAAAAGCGATTTATGAAAAGATTTCTGATATTACAATATCCATGTCAGCTATTGACCATCTGGATATGCCAGAGCTTATCATAAACGAGATAGAGGTGGAGATGAGCAGCACTGAGCGTAGGAAGTATGACGCACTGAAAAAGGAAATGGTGATGGAGATACCAGATGGAGTGATTACTGCAGCAAATGCAGCAAGCCTTACCAATAAGCTGTGCCAGATGGCTGATGGCAGGATTTATGACGAGTCAAAGAATGTGGTTAAAATTCATGACAGGAAGCTGGATGCCTTGGAGGACCTTATCGAAGCTGCCAATGGCAATCCTGTGTTGATAGCTTATTGGTTTCAGCATGACCTTGAAGCTATCAGGAGCAGGTTCACTGTAAGGGAAATAAAGACATCAGTTGATATTGCTGAGTGGAACGAGGGAAAGATACCTGTGGCTGTCATACATCCTGCCAGTGCAGGCCACGGGCTTAACCTTCAAAAAGGCGGCAATATTCTGGTATGGTATGGACTTACCTGGAGTCTGGAGCTGTATCAGCAGACCAATGCAAGGCTTTGGAGGCAGGGGCAGGAATCCGGAACTGTGGTTATTCAGCACATTATCTGCAAGGATACAGTTGACGGGAGGATCCTTAAAGCATTGAAGGATAAGGATACAACACAGTCAGCACTTATAAATGCTGTGAAGGCGGTGATTTGATGGACGGATACAAGGCACTTGCTATGGGTATCATCGAGCAGGCGGCGAAAGACTATAAAGGACATCTGCGTGGCAGGCCTGCAGCTGATTCTGGGAGCAGGGAGAGCATAGAAGAATTCTTCAGATCAGGATGGTTTGTGATTCTTAGTGAGGACAATATCGATGGCAAAAAGCTTTTAGCAGATATACGGGAGGTATTTGGATGACGATAGGAGAAGCACTGCAAAAAATAGGACAGCTTAGAACGGAGATAAAAAATAAGAGACTGTACCTTTTGGCATTAAAGAACAGGGCCGAAAAGGTAGCCAGCACAATAACGGATATGCCACCAGCAGCAACAAGGCAGGTGCACGGCAGGGAACTTGTTCTAGCTGATATCATAGATACTAAAAAAGAGTTGGCGGGAAAGGAACAGGAACTTTACGAATTGGAATCCAGTCTGATTACTACCATACGGGAGCTTGATGATGATAGACTGAAAGCTGTAATGACAGAGCGTTTTCTGATGAATCGTACCTGTAGAGAAACCAGCACAGTATTACATCTAGGCGAGCGGTATATAAAAAAGCTGTGCAGCAAAGCAAAAGGATTAAATTTGGCCACCCCAGTTCACCCTTGTTCACCTTGACGCACCCTGCATGATAGTGTTATGATAAGCTAAAAGAATTAGGCCACCGAGGAATGTTTCCTTGGTGGCTTTTCTATTGGGGTGATTTATGTGCCAAGAAAACCAATGAAGCCCTGCAAGCACCCGGGCTGTCCAAAGTTGACTGCTGGGAATTTTTGCAAGGAGCATGAAAAACAGCACAGCAGGGAATATGAGAAGTATGGTAGAAAGCCGGAGGACAGGAAACGCTATGGTTCTAAGTGGAGAAGAATCCGCAATGCATATGTAAAAGAGCACCCTGTCTGCGAGATGTGCCTGTTAGAGCACAGGGCAACACCTGTGGAAGAGGTACATCACATTTATCCATTAGATCATGGCGGTACCAATGATTTTATAAATCTCATGTCTCTTTGCAAGTCCTGTCATAGCAGGATAACGGTGCTCATGGGAGATAGATGGAACAAGCGGGAATATAAATACTAAAAAGCACCCCCAGGGGGGATTGTATTCTCTAACGATATACAAATGTGCACCGGGGGCACCCCGTCACGCAGAAAAAACGCACATTTGGACGGGGAATTAACCAAGGGTATGATTTGAGGTGATTTTTGTGGCCAAAGATGGAACCGCCAGAGGTTCAAATATAAAGGTTAATGCCGGTCGCAGGTCAAAGGGGCTGGCAGAGAAAATAGCCGCCGGCAATCCTGGAAAAAGAAAATTAAAAATTATTGATATTCCAGATGGTGCTGATTTAGATACATCAGAAATGCCAGAGCCAAGCTCTTATTTAAAGTCTAAGCAGAAGGCTGGCGGAGAGTTTGATGCAGAGGATATTTACCGCACAACATGGCTGTGGCTTAAAGAGCGTAACTGTGAGAAACTTATCAGCACACAGCTTTTGGAGCAGTATGCTATGTCAGTAGCAAGACTCAGGCAGTGTGAGGAGGCAATATCGGATTATGGATTTATTTCCAAGCATCCTACAACAGGCGGTGCCTGCACCAGTCCCTTTGTGATGATGGCCCAGAACTATCAAAAGCAGGTAAATACCATATGGTACCAGATATTTCAGGTGGTCAAGGAAAACTGCTCTACGGACTTTGTTCAGGATGAGAGCGATCCTATGGAAATGCTGCTCAGAATGAGGAGGTAAGAAATGAGTGAATTAAAATATGAGCTTGTTGATGTGGACAGGCTGATACCATATATCAACAATGCCAGAACACATTCCAAAGAGCAGGTAACAAGGCTTGCCAGCTCTATAAAGGAGTTTGGCTTTATAAATCCTGTCATTACAGATGGTGAGCATGGCATCCTGGCAGGTCATGGACGCATAATGGCTGCAAAGCAGCTTGGCATAAAGCAGGTACCATGTATTTCGGCCGCTTATCTTACTGAGGCACAGAAGAAAGCCTACATTCTTGCAGACAACAGACTGCCTATGGATGCAGGCTGGGATAATGACCTTTTGAAAATAGAGATTGAATCCCTGCAGGCAGAAGGCTTTGATGTGGGCATTACCGGCTTTGATGAAAAAGAGCTGGCAGACCTCTTTGCTACAGACAACGAAGCTGAAGAGGATGATTTCGATGTCAATGCGGCTCTAGATGCGGCAGCCTTTGTTGAGAAAGGTGATTTGTGGCTTTTGGGTGAGCATAGGCTTCTTTGCGGTGACTCTACTAATCCAGAAGATGTAGCTACACTTATGAATGGGCAGAAAGCCAATGTTTGTATTACCGACCCACCTTATAACTGTGCTTATAAAGGTGGGACAGGAATGACCATCATGAACGATAAGTGGTCAGACAGCGAAGCTTTTTATCATTTTCTGCATGATGCTTTTACAAATGCTTACAACAACCTAGTGGACGGGGGCGCGTTCTATGCTTTCCATTCCGATGCTGAGAAGTGTAACTTCTATAATGCAGCAGTAAACGCTGGACTGCATTATTCAACTACCTGTGTATGGGTTAAAAATGCTTTAGTTATCGGAAGGATGGACTATCAGATGCGCCATGAGCCGGTGTTATATTGTTTCAAGGATACAGCCAAGCATAAATTCTATGGTGACCGTAAGCAGACAACGGTGTGGGAGTTTGATAAGCCGACCAAATCTAAGCTTCATCCAACTCAGAAGCCACTGCCACTAATCGCATATCCGATGCAGAATTCATGCCAGGAAAACGGTATAGTTCTAGACCTGTTCGGTGGCAGTGGCTCAACATTGATGGCATCCGCCCAGCTGAATAGAATATCGTACCTTATGGAACTTGATCCCAAATATGCATCCGCTATAGTCAGACGCTTTGCAGCAAGCTATGGTACGGATGCTATTTTTGTGGTCAGAAATGGAGAGAAGCTGTCATGTTTGGATGTATATGTTCCAAGTGATGATGAACTCGATTTTAAGGAAACATCCGTAAATGACAAGCAGAAAGGAAGGAAATGATGGGAAGTAATGTAACATATTCATTTTCTGCAGATGGCAACATATGTTATGGAAGATTGGCTAATGGGAAACAATTCATTATAGATAGTGATATGTACCCGCTTATAGAAAATATAAAGTTTTACTTGGTATATGGTGACAGAGTGGATAGAGTACCGTATATATCAGATGCTAAAGGGAATTTGCTTCATACGTACATTATGCCAAAAATAAAAGGAATGGAAATCGACCATGTAAATATGGATACAATGGATAACAGAAAATCAAATTTAAGAATATGCACACATCAGCAAAACCAAATGAATCAGGATTTGCAGAAGAATAATACATCTGGAGTGACAGGTGTAAGCTATTATAAGCCAAGAGGAAAATATAGAGCCAGAATAAAAATAGGGCAACATGATATACATTTAGGGTACTACAAGACATTTCAAGAAGCTGTGCAGGCTAGAAATGTTGGGATGGAGTGTATGTTTGGTGAGTATGGTAGATATAATGCTGTGCCCAAAGCACCGAATTGGATAAAAGACCAGGTAAAGAAAAAATGCCTACGCTTTGCAGAATTGTCAGTCTGCAGAGCTTTTTTATTGTCTGAAAGTAGCATATGGACTGGAGATGAAGCGAAACATGAAATTAGGAAGCCTGTTTGATGGTTCGGGCGGATTCCCACTGGGGGCAAAGCTTGCTGGTATTGAACCGAAGTGGGCATCTGAAATTGAGCCGTTTCCGATTATGGTTACAAGCAAGAGATTTCCAGAAATGAAGCATTTAGGCGATATTCAGAATATCAACGGAGCTGAAATAGAGCCTGTTGATGTGATAACAGGAGGCTCGCCATGCCAGGATTTGTCGCTGGCTGGGAAAAGGGCAGGCCTTATCGAAGGCTCAAGGTCAAATCTGTTCTTTGAATATATGAGAATAGTGAGGGAAATGAGGGAGGCTACAAATGGAGAATATCCAAGATATATCGTCTGGGAAAATGTCTTCGGGGCTTTCTCCAGCAACAAGGGAGAAGATTTCAAGGCAGTCCTTGACACAATCATCCAAATCAAAAATCCAGAGGCTGCCCAGGTGCCTATGCCTGAAAATGGCAGATGGCCATATGCAGACATACTCATGGGAGACGGATGGAGCATTGCTTACAGAACTCTTGACGCACAGTATTGGGGAGTACCCCAGCGCCGCCGTAGAATCTACCTTGTCGCAGATTTTAGAGGTCAGAGTGCAGGAAAAATACTATTTGAGTCAGAGAGCCTGTCAGGGAATCCTGCGAAGGGCTGCTGCAAGGGGCAAGGAACTTCCCGCAGTGTTGAAAAGAGCATTGGAGAGGCAGGCTCTTTTAACAGCGTAATGTGCCTTAATGATCAGGGAGGACAGCGGATGGATGTAACAGAAAGCATGACCAGTACGCTTAGGGCTGCGTCAAACCATCCGCCTTTGGTATTTGAAAATCATGGTCAGGACACTAGATTCAAGGGACCTTTGGAGGTAGCACAGACTGTGCTGTCCACATATGGCACAGGGGGAAATAATCAGCCGTTCGTTGTTGAAACTCCCATGACCTTGAAAATACGCAGTGGCTGCGATGGCGGTGGCAAGGGAGCACTTATTCAGAGTGACAAATCAGCTACTCTTGGCTGCAATAATGATCAGACATTGTTTGTTCCTGCCATCAATGCTGTATTTGCAGACAAGGCAGCCAGTCTTTCAGCAGCAGAGGGACCAAAAGGTCCGTCAAGTCAGGCACTAAGCAACCCGGAGGAAAACTTTGTAGCAGAGCTTAAGGCCTATGGCATAAGTTCCTATGACAGCAATTCCATGAAGTCGGCAAATCCCAATGCTGGTATCTATGAAGCAGATACCGCCCGGACGCTGGATATCAAAGGCGGCAATCCTGCCTGTAATCAGGGCGGCATAGCTGTGGTGGAGAAAAATGGTTGCAGTTCAACCTCTGGTGAACGAAATACTGTGGCCTATGGTCTTGACAGGGCTTCATATAATCAGGGGCGAAATGCAAAGTTTGATTTCACTGTGGAAAGAGAACTAGAGCCGCCGCTTTTAGCACAGGGGCCGGGAGCTGTGTATGTTGGAAGTTTCTATCCTCAGATGAAAGCAGAGAGTCAGTGCTATAGAGAAGATGGCAAGAGCAACACTCTTGTAAACGGCACAAATCCCGGACATCAGAATGCTATAACTTATGCCATGACCACAGGAGAATTTATTCAGGTTGAAAAAGAGAAAACTCCCACACTGGCAGCAAGGGATTATAAAGATCCCGATGTTGTAAATGACCGCCCAGCAGAAGAGATGGAATACATCGTCCGCAGGCTTACACCAAAGGAATGTGCGAGACTTCAGGGATTTCCTGACTGGTGGTGTGCAGACCTTGGTATAGAGAATCCCTCTGATGAGGATATAGTCAAATGGCGGGATATTTTTACAGCTTATAATAAGGCTATGGGAAAAAACGTGAAGCCAAAAACTGATAATCAAATCCGAAAATGGCTGCGGAATCCATACAGCGATTCTGCTGAATATAAGCTGTGGGGCAACGGTGTGGCTCTGCCATGCGTACAGCTTGTGATGAACGGCATCACTCATTATGGCAGATAGGAGCTGGATACTTTAGTATGGTGTGGTTGGGAACTGTAGAAGTCTAAGTATACTGTGTGTTTCCGAAGGCAAGAGAAAAAGCCCCCGAAGGGGCTGCCTTTATGGCTCTGGGTTAGTCGATGCTGAAAACGTAGGCTGGCTTTTGGTCGTAGCCCTCGTCAAAAATTTTCTTTGAGGTATTTATCATTGTCATGCCCTTAAGGGTGCATCCGTTTTTGATGAACTCCCATGCTATCTCGTTTGCGCTGCTCCAGCTCGAGCTGTAGGTGAATTCCTTAATCTTGCAATCCCTGAAGTCCTTTATAAGAAGGGCTGCATCCTTGCTCCAAAGGCCGTCTCCGTTTAGGTCAATCAGGCTGTTTTCTTTTTCGTGGCTGGCTTCATAAAGCCAGAATACGCGGCTGAAGGCTCTGCCTTTAGCTTCAACTTCTTTTTCGAATTTCTTGTAACTCACCCGAATGGCATCCTTCTGTTCCTCGGTAGTGGCTGTATCAAAGGCGGCGTTTAATTCTTTCAAAGTGCTGTAATGCTTTTCCATTTTTGTTTTCCTCCTTGTTTTGGGTGCTGCTCTTTTGTTGTGTATATATATCACTCTAAAGGCCCTGAAAGTCAACGATTATGTAGAAAATAAATAAATTTTATTTATCGAAGAAATAACTTGATATTAATGTCATTTAGAGCGAATATACACTTACCGAAAGGAAAATACAATTTTTGGAGGAATGAAAAATGGAACTGAATTTTAATGTAACAGGAGCTAAACGCAAGGAGTTGGTCAGTGAGATTGCCCGCATTGACGGAAGCAAAAAGGAATACCTTGGGGTGCCAAGCTGCGCATACCAGGTAGGCGATTTCCACATCAGCAAGGATGGTGTGGTTTCTGCAGATGAAGAAAAACTTATGGACATTCTTGAAACACTTATGGTTGCAGGCTTCGAGCCAGCCGGCCAGACAAAGGAAGAAGCTGAGGAGGAGAGCGTAGAAGAAGCCACGGACAAGCCACAGGAGGCTCACAGCGAGGCAGAAAAGGAAGTGCCGGGCAATGAGCCAACAGAAAAACCAATGCCCTTGCAGAACGGGGGAGAAGCCCTTACAATAGAGATTCCCCTTGCAGGCTTTGACGAAAACGCTCTTGCCAACCTTGATAATCTCATAAAGTCCAAGGGCTGGCTTATAAAAAAGGCATTAGGGATTGAGGAGCTGCCCATTAAGGTCGGGGAAGCTTCAATGAAGTTCCCATGGTTTAAAAAAATGCCCGATTCTGATGAATGTCAAGCATTCACGGATTTTATTGGCAAGCTTGCAGAGCATTCAAAGAAGCAGAAAAGAATCAGCCCAAAGGCTAAGGAAAAAGAAAATGAAAAATATGCATTCAGGTGTTTCTTATTACGGCTTGGCTTTATCGGGCCTGAGTATAAACTTCAGCGGAAGATTCTTTTAAGCAGGTTGAATGGAAGCTCTGCTTTCAAGGTAGGAAAGCCTGCAGGTGATGAGCAGGCAAAAGAAGCTTAACGGAAGGTGGCAGATATGAAGTTTCCAAGCAAAGAATTTTTAGAAAAGTTGAGGAAAAGTTATCCCAAAGGGGCAAGGGTGGAGCTGGACTGCATGGATGACTTGCAGGCACCGCCCAGGGGAACGCATGGAACGGTGCAGGGAGTGGATGACCTCGGAAGCATTTTAGTACATTGGGATACAGGCAGCAGCCTTAGTGTTGTCTATGGCGAGGACAAATGCCATGTAGTCAGGGAGGAATGACTGTGGATATAAAAATCAAAAATCAGATTCTAGCCATCAGGCAGACAGGCCTTACCAATATGTTTGATATTGGCAGGGTGCTGGAAATAGCCAAAGTAATGGAATTTGATGAGCTGGAGGAGTACATTCCTGAGCATAAGGCCGAATATGTGAATTTTATACTTATCGGAGAATGAAAAGCCATTATGCCCGCTTCGGCGGGCTTTTGGTGGTATCCAAAAATACATAAAAATACTTTCTGTAATGACTTGCTATTAGTACGGTTGTGCGGTAATATACACACAACAAAGGAAAAGCAAATCAAATAAAACGGAGGTATAAAACATGAAAAAGAACATTTTTGAAGAAGCCTACAAGGAAATTCAGGAAGCAAAGAAAGCCTACAATGCAGCAGAAGAAGCCAACGATACAGAAGGCCAGGATTCTGCAAGAGCTCTTTATAAAAAGGCAACGGCTCAACTTGAAGGGCTCACGGGGGTAGACATTACCATTTGGAGAGCCTACGAAGTGGCAAGGGACTGCGGCAACGATTACCTCGACCTTAACGATAACATCACCGATGAAGAGGTTAGTGAGCTGGTTGCCCGGATGAAGGATTACGGCATTGAAGCATTCACTTTCTCCTCAACCTGGAGCAGTGCGGTAGAAACCGCATGGCTTTTCCAGCAGGCAGGATGCACCTTGGCGGGGTTGGTTGAAATCAACAGCCAGTACAAAGCATTCATGAGCAATGAATATGAAAAGGTACACGGCTACCTTTTCAAGCTGAGCTAAGCAAAAAAATATATTTACACAGGACCACCTGCAAAGGTGCAATACCAAGCAAACAGCCATCATGCCCGCTTCGGTGGGCTTTTGGTAGTATTCAAAAATACATCAAAATACTTTCTGTAATAACTTGCTATTAGTACAGTTGTACGGTAATATACACACAACAAAGGAAAAGCAAAGCAAAATCAGAAAGGAAGAAAAACGATGATTGATTTGAGAGCACAGACCTTCGGAGTAGAGATTGAGATGGCGGGGATTACAAGGAAAAAGGCAGCCAGAGTTATCGCAGGGTATTTTGGCACAGAGCCGGGTTACTGCGGTGGAAACTACGATGCATACATCGCAAAAGATACAAAGGGAAGGACATGGAAGGCAGTAAGCGATTCAAGCATCAGGGCAGAAGCTGCATACAGAACTGAGGTGGTAACCCCGATTCTGCGGTACGATGACATTGAAGACCTGCAGGAAATTCTTAGAAAGCTGAGAAGGGCAGGAGCCAAGGTCAACGAAAGCACAGGGATTCACATCCACATCGGGGCAGAGAATTTTACCCCGGCCACCCTTTGCAACCTTCTGAAAAACATAAGAAGCAAAGAGGATATTCTTTACAGAGCCATAAAGGTAAGGGATGACAGAGCAAAATACTGCAGGAAAACCAATCAGAAGCTGATTGACATGATTGAAGCCAACCGCCCGAAAACAAAGGAAAAGCTTGCAGACCTTTGGTACGCAGAAGCACCATTTGACAGAAGGGAATGGCATTACAACATGAGCAGATACCATGGACTTAACCTTCACGCCTACTTTACCAAGGGAACGGTAGAGTTCAGGATTTTTAACAGCACCCTTCACGCAGGGGAGCTTAAAGCCTACATACAGTTCTGCCTTGCAGTTACCGCCAAGGCCCTGAACACCAAGAAGGCAAGTTCAAAGCCAAGCGTAAGCGACAACGAAAAATACACCTTCAGATGCTGGCTCCTCCGCCTAGGCCTTAACGGAGATGAATTCAAAACCTGCCGGCACCATCTTCTGAAAAATCTTTCCGGCAACTCGGCATGGAGACACCTTTCCTAAAGGAAACCACAGCCGGCCCCTTCGGGGGCCTTAAGGTGGTAGGAAACCAAGTGATTTCTTTTAGGAAGGGAGTTTTCAAAAATGAAAAAAATTTATTTAGCCTATGGAAGCAACATGAGCCTTGATCAGATGTATTTCCGCTGCCCTGATGCAGAGCCAATCGGCAAGGGAATCATAAAGGATTGGCGGCTCATGTTCAAAGGTTCCCAAAGCGGGAATTATGCCACCATCGAAAAGGAAGCGGGTTGTAAGGTTCCTGTGGTGGTGTGGGCCATCAGCCCGGCAGATGAAAAGAATCTGGACCGCTACGAAGGCTGGCCATCCTTTTATGTAAAAGAAGATATAGAGTTTGACTACATCGGGGACCGTCCCGGCAGACGGGCAAAGGGAACCGGCATGGCCTACATTATGCCGCCTGAGAATTCAAAGCTGGGGCTTCCGACCAGGCAGTACTTTGATGGGATTTTGGAAGGCTACGAAAGATTCGGGCTGGATACAAAAATCCTTTATGAAGCCCTTAAGTACAGCGAGTAAAAGTTTCAGGAAAGGCTCTCTTCGGAGGGCCTTTTGGTCGTACTGGAATTTATTGCTTTAGTATCAAGTATTCTTTATATTGAAGTAGTGGATTTCAGAGCACAGTATCCACTGTGTGTGACTCTTGAAAGTTTTACTATATTAAAGTCAAGAGGGCAATAGGGGCTGAAATGCAGTATAGATACTACAGTATCCACAGTGTGTCAGTCTTGAAAATTTTACTATACTAAAGTTACCGCTCCGATATGGGGCGGATTTTTATTGGGAGGATATAGGAATGGCAGAATACAAGCCTACAGAATTCAAACTGAAAACATCTCATTATGACAAGGCTCAGGCTGATTTTGCTGTGGGCTTCATTGAGTGCCTGTGCCATACCAAGGGCAGGTGGGCAGGAAAGCCGTTTAAACTGCTGCCATGGCAGGAACAGATTGTAAGGGACATTTTTGGTACGCTGAAAGCTGATGGAAACAGGCAGTTTACCACAGCCTATATTGAAATTCCAAAGAAGAATGGTAAACAGTTGTCGCTTGACACACCTATTCCAACTCCTGCTGGCTGGTCAACTATGGGAGAATTGAAAATTGGTGATACAGTCTTTGATGAAAAGGGCAGGCAGTGCCATGTGGTTGCCAAGAGCGATGTAGACGATACTGAGCAGGCATACAGATTGACTTTCAGAGATGGAAGTGAGATTATTGCCGGAGCTAATCATCTGTGGGATGTGGATTACATAATTGGCAAGACACACCATAAAATCATGCGTACAGAGGATATTTATAATAAAACTGTTTTACACAATAATAGACAGCCCCATGATAAAAGGTCTGTGATTAGAATAAGGGTGAACAGGGCACTCCATACAAGACAGGCTATGCTGCCGATAAGTCCGTATCTGTATGGATTTTGGCTTGGTAATGGAAATGCGGTAAAACCAGAAATCACTGTCAGGACTTGTGATATTGACGATATTAAATCATTTATAGGTCATGAAATAAGTTCCTGGTGTATGCAGAAAGGGGAAGGAAATGCGATATTCAGGATTCCAGACCTTAAAGCTGTTCTGGTTAAATCATTCAGGGATAAGGCAATAAGCACAAAGTATTTAAGAGCTTCACAGGAGCAGCGATGGGAATTATTGCAGGGACTTATGGATTCTGATGGATGTATAGGAACAAGAAAAGCACAAAGTGTCTATGTTACTACCATCAAGCAGCTTGCAGAATCAGTGAGGGAACTGTTGTGGAGTCTTGGTATAAAAAATGCTATGACGGATTCCCCATCAACTAGATGTGGAAAACCGACAGGAGAAACACTGTATCAAATAAGGTTTACCACATTTGATGACCAGCCGGTTTCAAAATTAAATAGAAAAATATCAAGGAAGCGGGAGCGTGTAAAAGATACACGTTCCTGTTTTCATTATCTGAAAAATATAGAGCCGTTGTCATACCCTGTGAAAATGCAGTGTATTCAGGTTGATAGCAAAAGTCATTGCTATCTGGCAGGCAAAAGCATGGTTCCAACTCATAACAGCGAGCTGGCTGCAGCAATTGCCCTTTATATGCTTTTTGCCGATGGCGAGGCATCGCCAGAGGTTTATGGTGCCGCTGCAGATCGTCAGCAGGCAGCCATAGTATTCGATGTAGCACATCAAATGGTTAATATGACAGCTGCCCTGGCAAAACGGTCAAAAATTCTGACAGCCAATAAAAGGATTGTGTCTGGTTTCAATAATGGGTTCTATCAGGTACTTTCAGCAGAGGTGACGAGCAAACATGGATTGAATGTTTCAGGGCTGGTTCTTGATGAAGTCCATGCTCAGCCAAACCGAAAACTATATGATGTACTGACCAAAGGCTCCGGTGATGCCAGAGAGCAGCCATTGTACTTCCTTATAACCACAGCAGGTAATGACACAAATTCTATCTGCTATGAGCTTCATCAGAAGGCATTGGATATTATTGAGGGCCGCAAGGTGGACCCTACATTTTATCCTGTTATTTATGGTGCACCTGAATCTGCTGATTGGACAAGCCCTGCTGTGTGGAAAGAGGCAAATCCCTCTCTAGGTGATACTATTACCATGGAAAAAGTGCAGGCTGCCTGTGAGTCAGCCAAGCAGAATCCGGCAGAAGAAAATTCTTTCAGGCAGCTCCGACTAAACCAATGGGTAAAGCAGGCTATACGCTGGATGCCTATGGACAAATGGGATGCCTGTGATTTTGTTGTAAATGAGGATGAACTGGCAGGCCGGGTATGCTATGGTGGTCTTGACCTTTCCAGTACCACAGACATTACAGCTTTTGTGCTGGTGTTCCCACCTCTGGATGAAGAGGATAAATATCACATCCTGCCATATTTCTGGATTCCGGAGGAAAATGTCGACCTTCGGGTTAGACGTGACCATGTGCCTTATGATCTGTGGGAAAAGCAGGGAACTCTGCTGACTACGGAAGGCAATGTGGTACATTATGGCTATATTGAGAAATTCATTGAGAAGCTGAATGAGAGGTTTAACATCCGTGAAATTGCCTATGACCGGTGGGGAGCTGTGCAGATGGTGCAGAATCTTGAAGGCATGGGATTTACAGTAGTTCCCTTTGGACAGGGCTTTAAGGATATGAACCCGCCTACCAAGGAGCTTATGAAGCTGACATTGGAAAAAAGAATAGCTCATGGGGGCCACCCGGTGCTTAGATGGATGATGGATAATATTTTCATAAAAACGGATCCAGCGGGAAATATAAAGCCGGACAAAGAAAAATCCACAGAGAAGATTGACGGTGTGGTAGCAACCATAATGGCGCTGGACCGAGCAATCCGCTGTGGACTGAATAATGGTGAAAGTGTATA
>OBLI01002620.1_pt1 | contig 14960 bp, 26 predicted proteins | sample 1519701 | NCBI WGS metagenome assembly OBLI01 (sample SAMEA3663005, study PRJEB22513) | pig gut metagenome | biome: pig gut; feature: pig-associated habitat; material: faeces | place: France | collected 2012 | reverse complement strand
AAGCAGCATAATCGCCCTTATTGCTGTGAACACTTGAAAATCCAAGCCTTCACACTTGAAGCGCCTGAAAATCAGGCGAAAACATACTCCGTGTGAAAGGGTGAATGCTTTTTTGAGGATTAGATTAACGTATAGTATATACCCGTTTGCGATGCTGCTGCTACTAAATGGAGCCAAGTTGTCGGTAAGGGGAAGAATGGTTTTACCCGTCAGAGCGTTTCGGCAATCAGCTACCCACTGCCATTGCCTAACAAACCACGCCCAGAAGCAACCCTAAATGGGTTTGAAGATAAAAGGATGGGGTCCAGCAATACATATGACAAGTGCAAACGAAAGGCGGAAGGGTGCTGTATAGAAAATATGATGCTCCGCCATGTCAGAAATGGTTGAACACTGGAAATCGAGTAGGAGGTAAACACTAATCATAGGTTGTTTATCTCCTATTTTCGTGTTTACCTCCTACTCGATATCAAACAGTAGAAACAAATTTCACCAATATTAACTCGGCGGCAAATGCGATTTGTTGTTGAGTTTACATAACCGTACAAAACTTCCACGATGCTTTCTGATTGTGGCCAGTTTGTACAAAATGGTATTATAAGTCTCTATTGCCTACAACGATATACGAACAGTATTTACTTAGTAGATTAGCTAATGGCAAATCACCTTTCTTGTATCTTTCAGCATCGAGTTTGAGAATTCTTTCGTTAATAGGTCTCTTACCTTTATACAAGGCATTGAGATATGAAACGCCATTTTCCTCTGTAATGTTTACCTCAGTGAAGAATTGTGTCAGGTCCTCAGCATCATAGACGATGGAGTAACTTGGACGCTTTGCTCCGGGAATGTCCTCTATCAGGATGTTCTTGTCAACAAGATCCTGTATGTCGCGTATGGCCGTGTCCTTCGAGCACTTTGCCAATGTCGCCCAAGTCTTTGACGTAATCTTTGCTTCATATCCGTCAAGAAAGAAATTGAGCATCTGCGTCTGACGCTCTGTCATCGGAACTGACGATGCCTTCTGCCAGAAAAAGCTCTTGTTCAGGATTGTGGTGACGATGGTGTCAGCCTCGTCAAGGGCATCCACCAATTTCTGCATGTACCACACTAACCACTCTGTTATATCGCCTTCGCCATGCTGCATCCGCTCCAGAATGTCAAAGTAGTGATTCTTGTCCTTGTTAATCTGTGATGAAACATTGTAGAAACGGAACTCGCTCTTTTCTCCACGAGCAAGAAGCATGTCTGAAAGGATGCGAGCCAACCGCCCATTACCGTCCTCGAAGGGATGTATGCTCACAAACCAGAAATGGGAAATGGCAGAACGGATGACGCTACTTACAGGCTCCTCTCCGTCAAACCAGGCAAGAAACTTTTCCATCTCCTCTTCTACGCGGTCTGGCGAAGGAGCAATATAGTGAATCTTCTCACGTCCAAACATTCCGCTGACAATATGCTCCTCGTTTGTACGGTACTGGCCAATTTCGATCTGACTTCCTTCACTGTAGCCTGTTGGAAAGAAAGCTGCTTGCCAAGCACACAGTTTCTCTTTACTGAGGGTCATGTCATAGTGCTGTACCGCTTCAAGCATTACACCAACAACAGAATCGACATAATGCGATGGCGCGGTATATTTCACGTTCTCAATGCCAAGCTTCCGAGCAATGGAAGAACGAACCTGATCAACGTTCAGCCGTATGCCTTCTATCTCCGAAGAATATACAACATCGTATGTCAGGTTCTCTGCCATTGCACGCAACTTGCTGTCAAATCCCAACGAACTCAACCTGCCATAAAGCAAACCCTGCTTACGGAATACTTTTTCCTGAAGGAGTGACACTTGGGACGTGTCCCAACGGAAGTCCGTCCAATTATCTCTTTCGTGTATATACATAACGCATTCCTACTTTGTGCGACAAAATATTATATATAACGCCGCAAATTATGCGGCATAAATACTAAATTAATGCCGAATAGCCAAAGAAATCTGCAAATTATCGCAAATTATGCAACGTTTTTTAGCCAATAATCGTCAGAAGTTTTCTTCCGAAGAATCGAGTAGGAGGTAAACACGAAAATAGGAGATAAACAACCTATGATTAGTGTTTACCTCCTACTCGATTGCTATGCTGCTATATAATTACTCAGCCTGTGCTTCTTCTGCGGGAGCTTCAGCTGCGGGAGCTTCTTCTACAACAGGTGCCTCGGCTGCGGCCGACTTTTTGCTGCGACGTGTGCGGGTTGCCTTCTTCTTGGTCTTAGCCATGTTTTCATCGAAGTCAACCAATTCGATAAAGCACATTTCGGAAGCATCGCTTGCACGGAAGCCGGTCTTGATGATACGGGTGTAGCCACCGGGACGATCGAGCACCTTCACGCGAATTTCGCGGAAAAGCTCGGTTACGGCAACCTTGTCCTGAAGATAGCTGAACACTACACGACGTGAGTTCATCGTGTCCTCCTTACTCTTGGTGATGAGGGGCTCAACGTACTTCTTCAAAGCCTTAGCCTTGGCCAGAGTCGTAGTGATTCTTTTGTGCTTAATCAAAGAGCAAGCCATGTTGGATAACATTGCAGCTCTGTGAGAAGCAGTACGGCTCAGATGGTTAAATTTTCTATTGTGTCTCATTTCGGGTTTTAATCTTTACCTAATTTATACTTAGTGATATCGGTTCCAAACGACAGATTCAGACTCTCCAGCAAATCATCAAGCTCGGTGAGCGATTTCTTACCGAAGTTGCGGAACTTGAGTAGGTCGTTCTTGTTGAACTGTACCAACTCGCCAAGGGTTTCTACATCGGCTGCCTTCAGACAGTTGAGGGCACGAACGGAAAGGTTCATGTCGACCAACTTGGTCTTGAGGAGCTGACGCATGTGGAGCACTTCCTCATCGAACTCTTCGTTCTCCACATCTGCTTTGTCCTCCATGGTGATTTTCTCATCGGAGAAGAGCATGAAGTGGTGAATGAGGATTTTGGCTGCTTCCTTGAGGGCATCCTTCGGGTGAATGGAACCATCCGTAGAGATTTCAAGCACAAGCTTGTCGTAGTCGGTCTTCTGTTCTACACGGAAGGGCTCTACAATGTACTTGACGTTACGGATAGGAGTGTAAATTGAGTCGATAGCAATTTCGTTCACATCCTGACAGAACTCACGGTTTTCCTCTGCGGGAACGTAGCCTCTGCCTTTATTGATCGAAATGGTTATCTGTATCGTGGCTTTTGAATCTAAGTGACAAATCACTAATTCAGGATTTAACACTTCAAATCCAGTGAGATATTTACTTATATCGCCAGCTTTGAACTCCGTGGAGTTAGAGATGGTGATAGTAGCCTTCTCTGTTTCGTATTCTTCTACAATCTGCTTAAAGCGTACTTGCTTCAAGTTAAGAATAATGTTGGTTACGTCTTCCCGAACTCCGGGCACGGAAGCGAACTCATGCTCAACGCCGTCTATCTTGATGGTGTTGATGGCATAACCTTCGAGCGAGGAGAGCAAGATGCGACGTAAGGCATTTCCGACAGTAGTGCCGAAACCGGGCTCCAAAGGACGGAACTCAAACTTTCCGTACTTGGAGTCGTTTTCCAACATTATTACTTTGTCAGGTTTTTGAAATGCTAATATCGCCATGAATGTAAGGGGATTATGGATTAGTTTTTAGAGTACAACTCGACAATCAGCTGCTCCTTGATGTTTTCAGGGATGTCAGCACGTTCGGGCTTGTGCAGGAGTTTGCCGCTCTTCAAGTTCTCATCCCATTCAATCCAAGGATACTTGCTGTGGTTGAAGCCTGCCAAAGAGTCGGCAATTACTTCGAGGGATTTGGACTTTTCACGGACACCAACAACCTGACCGGGCTTTACGCTGTATGAAGCGATATTGACTACCTGACCATCTACGGTGATGTGCTTGTGATTGACGAGCTGACGGGCAGCGGCACGAGTGGGAGCAATACCCAAACGATAAACTACGTTGTCAAGGCGGCACTCAAGGCTTTGAAGCAGGATTTCACCGGTAATGCCGCTGGAAGAAGCTGCCTTCTCGAAAAGATTGCGGAACTGCTTCTCCAATACGCCATAGGTATATTTGGCTTTCTGCTTCTCTGCCAACATGACACCGTATTCAGAGGTCTTGCGACGACGGTTGTTGCCATGCTGTCCGGGAGGATAATTGCGCTTTGCCAACACTTTGTCAGCACCAAAGATTGCTTCTCCAAACTTACGGGCGATACGAGACTTAGGTCCTATATATCTTGCCATTTCTATCTTTTGTCTTTGTTAAACTACGTGTATGTTATACTCTTCTTCTCTTGGGAGGACGGCAACCGTTATGGGGAAGCGGAGTTACGTCGACAATCTCCGTTACTGCAATGCCTGCTCCATGCACGGCACGAATAGCAGATTCGCGACCATTGCCGGGACCCTTAACATATGCCTTTACCTTGCGGAGACCGAGGTCGAAAGCTACCTTAGCACAATCCTGAGCTGCCATCTGAGCGGCATAGGGAGTGTTCTTCTTGGAGCCACGGAAACCCATCTTACCCGCAGAAGACCAAGAAATAACCTGACCTTCGCTGTTAGCAAGAGACACAATGATATTGTTAAAAGAGCTGTGGACGTGAAGCTGCCCCATAGCATCGACTTTCACGTTTCTCTTCTTAGCTGCAACTGTTTTCTTTGCCATAATTATTTATTATTTAGTAGCTTTCTTCTTGTTTGCAACAGTCTTCTTACGACCCTTGCGAGTGCGCGCATTGTTCTTCGTACTTTGGCCACGGACAGGCAAACCATTACGATGGCGAACGCCACGATAGCAACCGATGTCCATGAGACGCTTGATGTTCAGTTGGATTTCTGAGCGAAGGTCGCCTTCAACCTTAAACTCGGCACCAATGATTTCACGAATCTTAGCTGCCTGGTCGTCAGTCCAATCCTTCACCTTGATATCTCTGTCAATGCCGGCCTTATCCAAGATTTTTGCCGAGCTACTACGACCTATACCATAAATGTAGGTCAGGGCGATCTCACCACGCTTGTTCTGAGGGAGGTCTACACCAACAATTCTTATTGCCATATACTATTTGATTTATTGCTGATTGAGTTTAACCCTGACGCATTTTGAACTTAGGGTTCTTCTTGTTAATTACATACAGACGGCCCTTACGACGTACAATTTTGCAATCGGCTGAGCGCTTCTTGATGGAGGTTCTCGTTTTCATTATGTATTGTTATTTGTATCTGAACACAATCCTACCCTTAGAAAGATCATAAGGACTCATTTCGACCTTAACCTTATCGCCCGGAAGGATTTTAATATAGTGCATTCGCATCTTGCCTGAGATGTGGGCAGTGATTTCATGCCCATTCTCTAATTCTACTCGGAACATGGCATTGCTCAATGCCTCTACGATTGTCCCGTCTTGTTCAATAGCAGCTTCTTTTGCCATATTAATGTTTTTGCCTTTCTATTTCTTCGATTTCACTGAATGATGATAAGATGTCAGCTTTGCCGTGATGGATTGCAATGGTATGCTCAAAATGTGCAGCCGGCTTGCCATCGCGGGTGATAACTCCCCAATGGTCGGGCAACATGGCTAACTCGCGACTACCTAATGTAATCATTGGTTCTATGGCGATGCAAAGACCATTTTTGAGTTGTTTGCCTGTGCCCTGATTGCCATAATTGGGAACTTGAGGATCTTCATGCATATCTTTTCCAATACCATGACCAACAAACTCCCGAACTACACCATACCCTTTGCTTTCGCAATGGTGCTGAACAGCATAACCTATATCTCCTAATCTGTGGCCTGCTATGGCCTGCTCAATGCCCAGATAAAGCGACTCCTTGGTTACCCGGAGAAGTTCTTTGATCTCTGCACTGACCTCACCTACACAGAACGTGTAACATGAGTCGCCACAAAATCCGTCGATATGTGTGCCGCAATCTACAGAAACGATGTCGCCATCTTGAAGAGGCTCGTCATTGGGAATGCCATGCACTACTACATTATTGACAGAAGTACAGATTGAAGCAGGAAAAGGTGAACCAAAAGGATTGGGAAAGCCTTTAAAGGTTGGTTCTGCACCATGATCCCGAATGAACTGTTCAGCAAGTGTATCCAACTGCCGCGTTGTGATACCGGGCTCAACTACTTTGGCTATTTCTGTGAGTGTTGCGCTAACCAACAAGTTGGCTTTGCGCAACAACTCTATCTCATCATCTGTTTTCAGATAAATCATTCAGACCTAAAATTAGTAGGCAGCTACCTTCGTTGAACGTGTGCGAACATGTCCGGAATTGAGCAAGCCGTCATAATGACGCACCAAGAGATGACTCTCAATCTGTTGCAGCGTGTCCAATACAACTCCCACAAGGATGAGCAAGGATGTTCCTCCAAAGAACTGCGCAAACTCTTGCTTGACACCAAACAAGCCGGCAAAAGCAGGCATGATGGCAATAAGGGCAATGAACAAAGAGCCGGGCAACGTAATACGCGACATGATCGTATCAAGATAGTCAGCAGTAGGCTTGCCGGGCTTGACACCAGGAATGAAACCGTTGTTACGCTTCATATCCTCTGCCATTTGCACAGGGTTAAGGGTGATTGCTGTATAGAAATAGGTGAAAGCCACAATCAGAATTACGAATACGGCATTATACAGGATACTCGTATGATCCAAGAACTGATTTAAAGCCCAGCTGCCACCATCACGTGATACGGTCTGTGCCAAAGTCAGTGGAATAAACATGATAGCTTGTGCGAAAATAATCGGCATCACGTTAGCGGCAAAAAGCTTAAGGGGAATGTACTGGCGTGCGCCACCTACAGCCCTGTTGCCTTCTACTCGCTTTGCATATTGCACGGGTACCTTGCGGGTTGCTTTTACCAACATGATAGCCAATGCCATCACAAAGAGCAAAGCAATAATCTCGAAAAGGAACTTGATGAGTCCGCCACCTTCGGCGCCACTCAAAGCGGTAACAAATTCCTGACCGAAAGCCGCAGGCATACGAGCGATAATACCAATCATGATAATGAGTGATACGCCGTTGCCAATACCCTTATCGGTGATACGTTCGCCAAGCCACAGGATAAACATACTTCCTGCCGCAAGGATAATCGTAGACGAGAACATGAACCAAAAACCATCTCCTACGAGGAAGGCTCCAGAGCCGGCTGTTTGTGCCTTGAGGTTGATCAGATAAGTCGGTGCCTGAAATACCAAAATGGCAATGGTCAACCACCGAGTATATTGGTTGATCTTTCTACGACCACTTTCGCCTTCGCGCTGCATCTTTTGGAAATACGGCACGGCTATAGCAAGAAGCTGGATGACAATCGATGCTGAAATGTAAGGCATGATTCCCAATGCAAAAATGGAAGCATTGGAGAACGCACCACCCGAGAACATATTCAACAACGACATCAAGCCCTCGCTCGTCTGTTCCTGAAGCTTAGCCAAACGACCGGGGTCAATGCCAGGCAACACTACAAACGAACCGAAGCGGTATATTGCAACAAAAAGGAGAGTGATGAGGATTCGAACTCTCAAATCCTCAATTCTCCAAATGTTCTTTACTGTCTCGATTATTTTTTTCATCGAAAATAGAGTAGATTAGAGTTTGATAGCAGATCCGCCAACAGCTACGATAGCTGCTTCGGCAGACTTGGAGAAGGCATGTGCCTCAACAGTCAGTTTGGCCTTGAGCTCACCATTGCCAAGAATCTTCACCAAGGCTTTGGATGAAACGTATCCAGCTGCGATGAGTTCGTTAATGCCAATCTTTTCCAAATTCTTAGCTTCTGCAATCGTTTGCAGAACTGAAAGGTTGATAGCCTTGTATTCTACGCGATTGATATTCTTGAAGCCGAACTTGGGCAAACGGCGCTGCAAAGGCATCTGACCACCTTCAAAACCAATCTTTTTGCTATAACCGGAACGCTGCTTGGCACCCTTGTGTCCACGTGTTGAAGTACCGCCCATTCCTGAACCAGGACCACGGCCGATACGCTTACGCGAATGAGTTGCGCCACATGCAGGTTTTAAAGTATGTAATTTCATAAAAAGTCGAGATTTGAAAATTATTCTACTACCGTCACCAAGTGGCGTACCTTGCGAATCATACCACGAAGAGCAGGAGTATCTTCCTTTTCTACTACATGATTCATCTTTTTCAGGCCTAAAGCGTCGAGTGTACGCTTCTGATCCTTGGGAGCACCAATACGGCTCTTAGTCTGTTGTATCTTAATCGTTGCCATATTTTTCTTATCCTCTGAATACTTTTTCCAAAGAAACACCACGATGCTGTGCCACGGTGCGTGCATCACGCATTTCGCTCAAAGCCAAGATAGTGGCTTTCACGAGATTGTGAGGGTTGGACGAACCTTTGGACTTAGCCAATACGTCCTTTACACCTACACTTTCCAAAACAGCACGCATTGCACCACCGGCTACTACACCGGTACCCTCAGAAGCAGGCAAGATAAGAACTTCAGCTCCACCGAAACGGGCTGCTTGTTCATGGGGAACAGTTCCTTTCAAAACAGGAACCTTTACCAAATTCTTCTTGGCAGCTTCAACGCCTTTAGCAATGGCTGCTGTAACTTCGCCGGCTTTTCCAAGACCATATCCGATAACACCCTTGCCATCACCTACTACTACGATAGCAGCGAAAGTAAAGGTACGGCCACCTTTTGTTACCTTGACAACGCGATTGATAGCAACCAGTCTATCCTTTAAGTCTTCTGTATTTACGTTTACTCTGTTTGCCATAATCTGTTAGAATTTAAGTCCGCCTTTGCGGGCACCATCAGCAACTTCTTTCACACGACCGTGGTAAAGGTAACCATTACGGTCAAAAACCACTTGGGTAATACCGGCAGCCAGAGCCTTGGCAGCTACGGCTTCGCCCACTTTGGCAGCTTGTTCCTTTTTGGGCATGGCTTCCATACCTAAAGAAGAAGCAGCAACTAAAGTTGAAGCAGTTTCGTCATTGATAATCTGTACGTAGATTTGCTTGTTACTGCGAAATACCGTCAAACGAGGGCATGCTGCAGTACCAGATATCTTATTACGAACCCGATATTTGATTTTTACGCGTCTTTGTTCTTTTTTCGTAGTCATAATCTTATTAGATTTAAATTACTTGGCACCTGCCGACTTTCCAGACTTACGACGAATTTGTTCACCGACATAAAGGATACCCTTACCCTTATAAGGTTCAGGCTTACGGAAAGAGCGGATTTTTGCGCAAATCAATCCCAAAAGTTGCTTATCTGCTGACTCAAGGGAGATATACGGATTCTTGTTTCTTTCTGATTTCGTTTCCACTTTCACTTCAGGCGGAAGCTGGAGAAAGATGCTGTGCGTATAACCTAAAGAGAACTCAATGAGATTTCCCTGATTAGATACACGATAACCAACACCTACGAGCTCCATTTCCTTCTTGTAGCCTTGCGATACGCCGACAACCATATTGTTGACGAGCGAACGATAAAGACCATGGAAAGCTTGCTTCTGCTTCAAACCAACGGTTTCGTTGGCTTCGTCGATAGCAAAAGTGATAACATTGTTTTCAATCGTTACGATGATGGAAGGATCAACAGCCTGGCTGAGCTCACCCTTCGGTCCTTTTACGGACACTACATTATCCTTCAGGGTAACGGTTACACCTGCAGGGATGTTAATCGGCAATTTACCTATTCTAGACATTTTGTTCCTCCTTATTAGTAAACGTAGCAAAGAACTTCACCGCCGATCTTAAGTTCTGCGGCTTCCTTATTAGTCATTACGCCCTTGGAAGTGGAGATGATAGCGATACCAAGTCCGTTGATAACTCTGGGCATTTCGCGATAACCCGTATATTTACGCATACCGGGTTTTGAAACACGGGTAAGGCACTTAATTGCGTTCACCTTTGTTTGGGGGTGATACTTTAAAGCAATTTTGATGGTGCCCTGAACACCGTCATCCTCAAACTTGTAGTTGAGGATATACCCCTGATCGAAAAGGATCTTTGTGATGTCCTTTTTCAAGTTTGACGCCGGAACTTCCACCACACGGTGTTTAGCCTGGATTGCATTGCGCAAACGCGTCAAATAATCTGCTATTGGATCAGTCATAAAGTTGATTGTTTAATTAATCGGGACGCCCCCGACAATATTAAATAATTTAAAGGATTGTAGTTCTTTACCAGCTTGCCTTTCTTACGCCGGGAATCAGACCGCTGGATGCCATTTCACGGAACTGGATACGGGACAAGCCGAACAGACGGATATAGCCTTTGGGACGACCCGTAATCTTGCAGCGGTTGTGCAGACGGATAGGATTGGCATTGCGAGGGATCTTCTGGAGCTTGCGGGCAGCCTCGTAAGCCTCTACGGGATCATTCGACTTATTGACAATTTCCTTGAGTGCTGCACGCTTGGCGGCATACTTAGCTACGAGCTTCGCACGCTTTACTTCGCGTGCTTTCATTGACTCTTTTGCCATAGTTTCGAATTAGTTTTTAGCGTTTTTAAAAGGAAGGCCGAATTCTTTGAGAAGAGCATAGCCTTCTTCATCTGTAGGAGCTGAGGTAACGAACGTGATGTTCATACCCAGAATGCGGTCGATGGTGTCGATGTTGATTTCAGGGAAAATAATCTGTTCCTGAATACCAAGCGTATAGTTACCACGGCCATCGAACTTGCTTTCGATACCCTTGAAGTCGCGGATACGGGGTAAAGCCACACGTACCAACTTTTCAAGGAACTCATACATACGTTCTCCACGAAGGGTTACCATAACGCCGATAGGCATCTTTTTACGGAGCTTAAAGTTTGCCACGTCCTTTTTAGATACTGTAGCAACAGCTTTCTGTCCTGTAATGGCGGTAAGTTCGTTGATAGCTACCTCAATAATCTTCTTGTCGGCAGTTGCCATACCCAAGCCCTGATTGATAACAATCTTTTTGAGTACAGGAATCTGCATGGAAGAAGAATAGTTGAACTGCTTCATCAGAGCAGGAGCAATACGCTCTTTATATTCGTTCTTAAGTTGTGCTGTGTTACTCATTACTTAATCTCCTCTCCTGATTTTTTAGCGAAACGTACCAACTTACCTTCTTCGTTCAATCGGCGTCCGATGCGTGTCGGCTTACCGGTTTTGGGGTCAACGACGTTCAGATTTGAAATATGAATAGGAGCCTCTACTTTTACGAAGCCACCCTGGGGATTCTTTGCGCTGGGTTTTTGGCTTTTGGAAACAATATTTACGCCTTCGACAACAGCGCGATTTTTGTCCACAAGCACTTTGATAACCTTGCCGGTTTTACCTTTGTGCTCACCAGCGTTGACATAAACGGTGTCTCCTTTTTTGATATGTAACTTGCTCATTACTTTCTTGTAATCTTGATTAAAGTACTTCAGGTGCCAAAGAAACGACCTTCATGTTGACTGCACGGAGTTCGCGAGCTACAGGACCGAAGATACGGCTACCACGGAGTTCGCCTGCATTATTAAGGAGTACGCAAGCATTGTCATCGAAGCGAATGTACGAACCGTCGGGACGACGAATTTCTTTCTTTGTACGTACAATCAAAGCCTTAGATACGGCACCTTTCTTTATATCACTTGACGGGATGACGTTCTTTACGGAAACGACAATCACATCGCCGACAGATGCATAACGACGACGAGTTCCACCCAGCACTCGGATACAGAGGGCTTCGCGGGCACCGCTATTGTCAGCAACAGTCAATCTGGATTCTGCTTGTATCATAATTATTTAGCTCTTTCAACAATTTCTACAACTCTCCAACGCTTGGTTTTGCTCAAAGGACGAGTTTCCATAATCAGGACAGTGTCGCCTACATTGCAGTCGTTCTTTTCGTCATGAGCATGGTACTTTTTCGTCTTGGAGATGAATTTACCATAAATAGGGTGCTTTTCCTTGAACTTGGCGGCAACAACGATAGTTTTATCCATCTTATTGCTGACAACAACACCCTGTCTTGTTTTTCTTAAATTTCTAGCTTCCATCCGGACCTTTATTTATTGTTAAGTTCAAGTTCTCTCAACACAGTCTTCATTCGAGCAATCGTACGACGTGCGTCCTTAATCTGTGCAGGATTTTCCAGAGGTGAGATGCTATGGTTCAGAACCATTTGATTATACTTTGCAACCTCGTCAGCCACGCGCTCGGCAAGCTCTGCAACGGGGATTTGGCGAATTTCTGAAATTTTCATGCTTAAGCGTTTTTGTCGTAGTCGTGTCGAACAACGAATTTGGTTGTAACAGGAAGCTTTTGTGCAGCAAGGCGAAGAGCCTCTTTTGCAACTTCAAAAGGTACACCCTCAATCTCAAAAATGATACGTCCGGGGGTAATGGGGAACACGTAACCTACGGGGTCACCCTTACCCTTACCCATACGTACATCGGCGGGCTTCTTCGTGATAGGTTTGTCGGGGAAAATACGAATCCAGCTCTGACCTTCACGCTGCATATAACGTGTCATAGCCACACGAGCTGCCTCAATTTGGCGACCGGTGAGCCAATGTGTGTCAAGGCTCTTGATACCAAAGCTACCGAAGGCAAGTTGGTTGCCACGCTGGGCATTACCTTTGCAACGGCCTTTTTGCGGTCTTCTGTATTTGGTTCTTTTCGGTTGTAACATGATTTTCTAACTGAAAAACTGATTAGCGGTTGTTGTTTCTCTTGTTACGGAATTTGCGGCCACCGCCAAAGTTGCCATTTCCGCGAGTGTCTTTCTCCTGCGTGAAGTTGGGTGCGAGGTCGCGTTTACCGTAAACCTCACCGCGGCAAATCCACACCTTGATACCAAGGATACCCACTTTCGTGAGTGCCTCACACTGGCAATAGTCGATGTCGGCGCGGAAAGTATGGAGCGGAGTACGTCCTTCCTTAAACATTTCCTTGCGTGCCATTTCTGCACCATTCAGACGGCCGCAGATTTGCACCTTAATACCTTCGGCACCCATGCGCATGGCATTTGCAATTGCCATTTTGATAGCACGGCGGTAAGCGATTTTGCCTTCAACCTGGCGAGCGATGCTTTTGGCCACAATATTAGCATCAAGGTCGGGCTTCTTCACTTCGAAGATATTTATCTGGACATCCTTGTCAGTAATCTTCTTCAGTTCTTCCTTCAGCTTGTCCACTTCCTGACCACCCTTACCGATGATAACACCGGGGCGTGAAGTGCAAAGCGTGATCGTGATGAGCTTCGGAGTACGTTCGATTACGATGCGGGAAACGCTGGCTTTGGCCAAGCGTGCGTCGAGATACTTACGGATTTGGCTATCTTCGAGAATATTGTCGCCGAAGTTATTGCCACCGAACCAATTAGAATCCCAACCGCGAATAATACCAAGTCGGTTGCTTATCGGATTTACTTTCTGTCCCATATCTTAATCTTCTTCAGTTTTAGTACCCACGAACAAAGTAACGTGGTTTGAACGTTTACGAATTCTATAGCCTCTTCCCTGGGGTGCAGGACGCATACGCTTCAGCGTAACACCTTCGTCCACGAAGATTCGGGTTATATACAATTCGCCATCTTCGGCCTTACGATCGTTCTTTTGTTCCCAGTTAGCGATAGCAGAGCGGAGCAGTTTCTCCACTGCTTCAGATGCTGCTTTTTTGGAGAACTTAAGCGTTCCGAGCGCACGGTTCACTTCCATGCCGCGCACCATGTCAACGACATAGCGCATTTTACGGGGCGAGGAAGGCACATTGCGCAATTTGGCAAAATACTGGGTCTTTAGGGCTTCTTTTCTTTTTTGAGCCGCAATTCTTTTTCTTGCTCCCATTATTCGATTATGCTGTTATTTTTATCTGGATTGAATGGCCCTGCTTATTTCTTCTTGTTACCTGCATGTCCGCCAAACTTACGGGTGGGTGCGAACTCACCGAGCTTATGGCCTACCATGTTTTCAGTAACATAAACAGGAATGAATTTGTTTCCGTTGTGAACTGCAACGGTATGACCCACGAAGTCGGGTGATATCATTGAAGCTCTGGCCCACGTCTTTACCACGTTTTTCTTTCCGCTTTCGTTCATGGCAAGAATTTTCTTTTCGAGCGAAACGGCAATATACGGGCCTTTTTTAAGAGAACGACTCATAAATTCTTCTTTGTTTTAGTGCTTGTTACTTTTTACGTCTTTCGATTATGTACTTGCTCGACTGTTTCTTCGGAGCTCTGGTCTTCAAGCCCTTAGCATACAAGCCTTTACGTGAGCGCGGGTGTCCACCACTCTGGCGTCCTTCACCACCACCCATCGGGTGATCCACAGGGTTCATAACAACACCACGGTTGTGAGGACGGCGACCGAGCCAGCGAGAGCGTCCGGCCTTACCTGAACTTTCGAGAGCGTGATCAGAGTTGCCTACGCTACCTACAGTAGCTTTACAAGCACTAAGAATTTGACGAGTTTCTCCTGAGGGCAACTTGATTACGCAGTATTTTCCTTCACGCGAAGTGAGCTGTGCGAAGTTGCCGGCAGAACGAACGAGCAATGCACCCTGACCCGGGCGAAGCTCGATGTTATGTACCACGGTACCAACAGGGATGTTCTGCAAAGGAAGAGCGTTACCAATTTCAGGAGCTGCATTTGCGCCCGACATCAGCTGGTCGCCAACCTTCAATCCATTAGGAGCAATAATATAACGTTTTTCACCATCAGCATAGAAGAGCAAAGCGATGCGAGCCGAACGGTTCGGATCGTATTCGATAGTCTTCACAACTGCGGGTACACCGTCTTTCTCACGCTTAAAATCGATAACACGAAACTTTCTCTTGTGGCCACCGCCAAGATAACGCATCGTCATCTTACCGGCATTATTACGACCACCGGAAGAACGCTTACCGTAAACGAGAGATTTTTCTGGTACGGATGCAGTAATTTCTTCGAACGTACCAATAATTTTGTGTCTCTGACCTGGTGTAGTAGGTT
>OBLI01002617.1_pt1 | contig 14975 bp, 10 predicted proteins | sample 1519701 | NCBI WGS metagenome assembly OBLI01 (sample SAMEA3663005, study PRJEB22513) | pig gut metagenome | biome: pig gut; feature: pig-associated habitat; material: faeces | place: France | collected 2012 | reverse complement strand
ATCCCCATCATGCGCATATTTAGGGTCTTCATTCGGGGACTTATTAACAAATTTAACTGTCTTTACCTCATTATCCATATTAACATAAAAATGATTTTGACTACACCAAGCATCTCTATTTACTTTTCCAAACATTTCGTTTTATATATCTTTTAATAATTATTTTCTTTATTTTGTTCTTTATGTTTTCTATATAATTCAATCGAAACAAGTTGATTCGCCATTTTTACTAATTGGCAAAGTGGAGTTATATATTGATTAGCAACAGAATCTTCTTTATCAATAATGCGAATTGCTTCAAATTCTTCTTCTGTCAATTCAATTCCATATTTCATACAAAGAAATGTCGTTCTTTCACCACATTTTAAGCAAGTATTCATATTTGGATTAAAATCAAATAGATATCCTTGTTTGGCTTTCCATTGATTAGTTTGTAATATGAACATTTCTGCTTTGGCTATATGTTGTAACAATAACACACGTATCAGAGAATTTTGATTAACTTGCAAATACGGATGTAGAACTTTATCTTTATTAACTCCAAATGCTCGGTCATTAAGATGGCAAGCAATAACACAAAGATTATTAAGAACCACATCAATCATAGAACCTTGATATGCTGCACCACTACTTTCTTGTAGTGCAAAAGAAGCATTTTTAATTTTATCTCCTATTTCATCTATTAAACGTTCAGAATAACAATCGTAATGCTTTAAACGCTCAATCCATCTCGTATAATTCAAATTAATTTTTTCTTCACTAATCATTTTTATTTCTATTTGTTGGTTACATTCCAAATATACTTTTTTATTTTTAAAGTAACAAGTATATTGTACCTTTATGCATAAAATAAAATGCTCTTAGAATTTCTTATTCTAAGAGCAAAAAAAAATATAAAAAACTTTAACTAATATTATTGTTTATTTTTTAATTTGGCTTTACCTACAAATTTAATATCGCTGCATTTATACATATTTCCTGATGGGTCAACAAATGTAAAATTATCACCAAGCATAATCATTGAAGCCTGTTTAGGATTACTATTGGCTTTACTTTCATTTAATATACTACCTTGTAGTTTTGATAATCTTTCATCAATTACATTTTCAATTATCATTTTGATAATAGAGTAATCAACTCCACTACTTTGCGGTATTGTCATAGGTTGTTGTTTTTGTTGTACTTCATTAACTTTCACCTTTTCTTGTTCATCAAGACGCTTTTGGATTTCTTGTGCTTTAGCAATACCGTTGCCACTAAAATTTTTCTCCTTTAATTTATCTTCTAAAACTGACATTTTCGGATCAGTAACAATATTAGGGTCTAAATTATAAGGATTTCTAATCATTTCTTCAAGAATAGCAGCAGGCATTTTAGAATCGGTTCTTATATTAAGATTTTGCGAATTGCGAGATTTAATTTTTTCCATTTCTTCTTCGGCATCATAAGTATTTTGAGGTTTTTCATATTTACCAAATACTTTTTCATCTAATTCAGCAATACGTTTATCAAAATTATCTGCTGTTATTAATTGTTCTTGTGGCACTCTTCCATTTCGGGCAGTTTGTTGCTGCGGTACTGCAGCCACGCCTTTTGCTATATCATCGGCTTGTTTCGATAAATTTAGCATTCTTTTAAAATCTTCATTTGCCATTCTATTAGTATAATTTATTGTTTATAATATAATATAAATATATTAAAACGATTTTATCAAATATTACCTACGTTTTTTAAATCTTGATAAATCTATATATTGTGGATTGTTTAATTGCTGTTTCAACTTATCCATATTCCTTTCAGTATCAGTTTTATAAACGTCATCTTCTTTTGGAGTTTGTTGAGTTTGTGATACTGGTACGGTTTCCTCTGGTTTTTGTGCAAGTCTATTATTTAAATCTTTTACTGTTATCGGTACTGTTGTGTCACCGAGTTTTTTACGTAAATCATTTAATTCTTTTTGTTTTACAGAAGGATTTATATCTTGTATATATTTAGGTTTTTCCAATTGTTGACGAAGACGTTCCATTCCTCTTTCAGTATCGGTTTTATAAATGTCATCTTCTTTTGGTTTTAAATCTTTGGTTTGAGGTCCAGTAGGAACGGTATCATACGTTTTAAAGCCATTTTTATCTTTAATGTCAGATAATTTAATTGGGTTATTAAGTTGTTGCCTTAATTGTTGCATCCTATGTTCAGTATCAGTTTGATATGGTTCTTCATCTTGTTTAGTTAAAGGACCATTTTGAGTATGCTGTGAAGAATTATTATTGAAATCAATAATTTTATATACGACACTCATTGTATCATCACCATTAGGATTAAATTCACCTAATCCTTTATAATAAAAATTAGCTGGTCGGTCAAAAATTTGTCCTGTGGGTTTCCATGCTGTTATTCTATCTAAACGCATAAATTTCCAATTAGGAACTTTTGTGGTTGTGTCCCCATAAGTTTGAAAAACCCTGATACATGGATTTCCTGCTTTTGTTACCCCATAAGCATAAACTTCTATAACGCGGGCACCAGTGTTTTTATCTTCACCGTTTGTGTGATAATTCACAATAATACGTTCATGATTATCAATCGCAGAATTAACATCTTCTATTGAAACAGATTCTGTAATTAACATCTCTTTTAATATGTTTTCTAAAATTTTCATTTATAAAAGTTTTTATATGGTAAATATTCTTTGTAAAAGAGATGACTTATTATTTATAATTTTTTCATTTAAAAAATAATCATATTTCTCTTTAGTGTAATAAAGAATCTTTACATTATTTTCTTTACATATTTTTAATTTCCTTTTGTCACGATTGATTATGACATTATAGCAATCTTCTGGTTTAATTGTTTTGCTTCCAAAATTAGTAGGTATAAAATGCTGTTTACCTTGGCACTCAATTGCAATATTATAATCTGGTAGATAAAAATCAAGAGATTGTTGCCCCATCCATTTAAATTTCCTTTGATATTCGTATTTTATATTATTATCTTCCAAGAACTGCATTACTTCTCTCTCAAGATGAGATTGATTGCATTTTGGGCAACCATGACCTCGTAAATGTGCTGAAGGTGTTTGCCAAAATTCACCATGTATAGGGCAAATTATTTTCAATGGTTTTTCATAACCTTTGTAAACGGCATAATCATAAATAAATTTGTTTTTATGTATTTGTTTTGCTTTTTTTACAAACTCATCAATCGAAATCATTTGATTCTTCCCTGACTTTATGTATCTACAAATCGGACAACCATTTTTGCCTGTAATATGATTATGTGGTGTTTGCCAAAATTCACCATGTATAGGGCAAATAATACATACTTTAGTATCTTTATTTAGATATTTTACTTTACTATAATTATAAAAATCATTGTGTACAATATTAGCCTTTTTTATAAATTCTTCTATAGTTAACTTTTGTTTAATATTACAAAAAGGACATTTATGACCTATCAAATGTTTGTCTGGCGTTTGCCAGAATTCTCCATGTATAGGACATATTATGCATACTTTAGTCTTTGCGTTCACATATTTAACTTTATTATAGTTATATACATCTTTATGAACTTGTTTGGCTTTTTCTATAAATTCTTCAGTTGTTAATTTTTTTGGCATTTATTTCTTAATAAAAAAATCCCTCTATCTAATAATAAATAGAGGGAATAGAACCTTATTTTCAATTTATAAATTAATAAACTACAAACTGTCCTTCACGTACATTGGCTGCTGTATCAACCATTGTAGCAGAATACGGTTTTTCGACACTATATTTACTTCTTCCCAATGCGTCTTGACGGGTTTTTCTATCAGTTTTATTACCTGCATTACTACCAGTATCGAAATCGTCATATCTGCATTGACTTGTACCGTTATATGAAGAACAATCTGGTAACCAGTGTCTCATTCCACCAGACTGTGTACCCTTACCTTGTGCGTCATCGCCCGCTAGCGCGTCAGGATGCTGTGCGCTATATGGTTCTCCAGCAGTATAATCACTTCTGACAATTTGTTCGTGACGTGCTTTCATTGAAACTATTTCTAAGCAACTTTGAGCCATATTTTTGTTTAATTTAAAGTCTTATTTTAATATAAATATCTTATCTTCTACTTTTATCATAGTAATTATTCCAAATTTCTTGCGATAAACCTGCATCTAATAATACAATTGTTGGATAACCATTACGCATCGTCATTCCATAATTACATAATCTGGTTAAATCAGATTCAGGTGGTCTATAATCACCAATATACTCATCAAAAGGCTGTAAATCTTCGTTTTCACACATATCACTATATTCGTCAAGTGAGTATATATAATCACCATAAGCACCTTGTTTCGCTCTCGTATAATTTTCTCGCCAAGCGCAACTACTACGAATGAACTTCACAAACTCGTAAAATGTTAAACCGAGACATTCTTTAAAATCCCGTTGACGAGCAGGAAGTACATACTCTGATATTATCCATAATCCATTATCATCTGAATCATATGTGTGAGGTACTATTCCAATATTATCAAGATAATAATCATTTTCGTTTTCATTTTGAGCAATACCTTTATTATTCCAAGCAAGTTTTAGTATTTTCTCATCATCTATCTGAAAACAGACTCTTGAAGAACCTTTTCCTTGTGGTTGTCCAAGATGTTCAACACAATAATTATATCTTTCTTTAAAAGATCGTAAATTTGATAATTCTTCGGTAGAAAACTGATTATCTGCTGCTTCGTTTAATTTATTTTTAATAATTTTAAATTGATTTTCTGTAATGCAGATATTTCGCTTTTTACTTTCATATTTTAAAGCATTATTATTTGCTATACTATTAGATAAATTATCTGTTTTAAATTTAACTTGAGTTGGTTTATTTTTCTTTTTGGATTGACGATTTTTTTCGTGAGATTTAATAAACGCGTTACTGATACCAGCGTCTTTTTTTGCTTGCTTGAAATCGTGAATTGCTTTTGTTGCAGTATAAAGAGTATTATTTACCCATAACTTCATAGGTTCGCCTCCATTAAGCAAAAATTCAACTGATTTATCAGTACCTTGATAATTGTCAAAAAAGTTTTTAAGACGCTTCATTTCACTATAAGAAATGCCGTTAGTCATTGATAGCAGATTATTAAGACGTTTATAGCCTTCAATAGTTTTATCTCCACGATAATTACGTAAAGTATCTATAAGATGTTTTTTAATGCCTTTACTTAAAGGAAACACCCTATGCTTTAACTCGCTGTTACCACCTTCATTAATAAAATGTATCATTTCTGAATATTATTTCTTGATAATATTTTCTGCATTAGTTCTTTTGCCCACGAATAAGGAATGCTATCCAACTTCATAGTTTCAACTAATTTATTTAATACCATAGCCTGTTGTTTTGGCTGTAAATTGGTAATTGAATCAATTAATAAATCTAATTTAGCGTCAACCCCTTTGGGTATCTTAATTAAATTATTCTGGTCATCATTATCACTTAATATATCAAGTTCGCTATGATTATAAAAGTCATCAACACCATCATTATTATCATCATTTTCTCTGATAGTATCTGGACGGACATTACTTCCATACATACGATAACGATTATATCCTTGAACTGTCATAGTATTAGCAATTTTATCACTTGATGCGGGAGTACCGTATTCTTTATCATTGACCTTACCTATTACACCAATTTCTTTAGTACCGACATTTGACGGTATGGAATTATTTGCATCAAAATATTCAAAAGCAGTACCATCGGCTTCCAGTAATTGTGTTTTTGTAAGTTTTATTATTTTAGCCATGCTTTTTCACACCTATTTATATAATATAAATATTGTTAACAATGAGTAATATATTAAACCATAATAGAAATATCTTTGATTTTAAATTAGATTTGAACAATTATTGGGATTTTCATATTTGTCTTGACCAATATGGTGTAAATGGTAATGGTAATGCTAATTTAAATAATACAAAATGTGAAGTTGTTAATATTGATTTTAACAATCCTGATTGTGTATGGTTTGATACCATATATTCAGATTTTAAAAATACATGGGAGGATGCAATTAATAACGGCATTACATTAAACAGTATTGGTTATACTGGCGTTGATAACGGACTTATTACATATGAAAAAGATAAGATAACAAATAAAGAATTTTTAAATTTATTTGTTAATTCTTCATATTCTATTAACGCAAATGATAATAGGCTTAAAATGAATAAAGTAAATGGTAATAACCAATTATTTGACTATACAAATGATTTAATTTATGATAATGATAATCAAGTAATAAAATTAAATGGTGGTTTTTATCAAGGATTTTTTAAGTCGGATGAAAACTATCAAGTTTTACCTATTACTATTGATACTCCTTGGGTTATTTCAATTGAACTTAAAAAAGAAGATTTTGAAAATGACAGATTTACTTTGAATAAAAAACATCCTGAAAATAAAGGTATGTTTTTCTATATCGGTACAAGAGCAGAAAATAAATGGTTTAAATATTATACTGTTGATAAGGGTATTGAAAAAAATAATGATTATTTTGAGGGTGATTATCTACAAAAAGAAACAAATGTAAATGAACCTTATCTCGACCCTTCCAAATTGGTTGACAACGGTAAGTATTTTACTGATGATTATATTGCAGAAAAACAATGTGAAATTGCTGCTTATAATGAAGATGATTATTTTGAGGAAGATATTATATTAAATAAATCAACCGAATTAAAAACCTCTGAAGGTTATGACGTATCACAACCTAATATCGTAGAAATTAAAACCGACAATAAATTTATTACTTATAATCACGGTAAAGATGGTTTAACAATAAAGGACGATACAAGTAATATCGAAACAATTATCTATGATATTAAAGCCGTTGGAATGGAAAATTATTTCACTTTATTTAACCATACTTGTAATGGTTATACAACTAAAAATATTCAAAGCCTTATTGATGAAAAAAGTAAACAATATGATATACTAAAAGACCTTTATAGAAATGCTCTTGGTTTTCAAATTAAAGATGATGGTAGTATAGGATATAAATATTTAATCCAAGATTGTGATAATAAAAGTTATAAAATAGAAAGTGAATTTAGTTATAGTGGTATTATAAATAATGAGTGGTGCAAAATTGACATGAAAATCATACCATTATATAATAATATGAGAATTATGATTTATGTAAATCATAAACTAGTATTGGTTTCAAAGGAATTGCCAATACTTAATTTACGTCAATTAGACGATTTATATTCTAAACAAGAAGGTGTACCTTTTAATATTTCTCTTGGCGGTGGTACTCAAGGATTATGTGATATGATAGACTTAGATTATATGACACCGCCAGAAACAATCTTACCGTTAGAGAAAGAATTTGGGGGTTCATTTATAGGTTTAATAAAAAATTTTAAAATTTCTATCTGTGGCTAACTTACAGAATAAAGATGATATTTATTAATAAGATATAATTATAATAATCAGATGATAAACGGTATTACATATTATAAACTGAAATCTCCTTATAATGGGGATGTTACAAAAAATTGTTCTGTTTCTGGTATTGAAATAGACAACAATTTTTTCACTCTTGAAGGTAGAGATGTAAAATCTATTACTGTAGATGGTACTGATATTGTGCTTAACTTATTGAATGGTGAACAGTTAAAGGCTGTTGACGTATTAGATAATTTTATTACTAATATTAGTTTTGATAAAGAAAACGGTATTTTAAAAGCTTATCGTAACAATGGTGAAGTTGAGGTGTTTGACGGTTTTGTTTCAATACATGAACATAATAATCACAAGCATTTAGATGCTGTTGCAAGTAACGAAACATTAACTGGCAATGGTACACATGAAAAACCTCTTAAATTAGCCGAAGCATATAAGACAGGACAATTTAAACCTGTTGATAAGATTGTTACTGACAAAAAGACTGAAAAGCCTTTTGTCGGCGAGCGTGTACTTGTAAGTGAAGAAAGAAGTGCTTACGGTTTGCTTTACAATTATAGCGAAGTAATTCAAATTGCTTGTGAATTGGATAATACCCATTCAAAATGGAGAATACCTTCAAAAGCAGATTGGGATGATATGCTCAATGCCGTTGAACCGTGCACAGATAATAAAAATCATGACAAATCCACGCCAGATAGATATTTTGGTAAGTGGGCTGGTAAACTACTAAAATCCAAATATTATTGGAAAGATTATGAGGGATGTGAATGTGATTGCAAGGACGATGAGGACGAAGAAATGGATGGTTGCCATTGTGGTAAACATCGTATTTGCAAGCCTACATATTGCGGAGAATTTGATACTTGTCATTTCAAAGCAGGTAAATTCAATACACAAGGAATTGACAAATATGGTTTCACTGTTTTACCTTCAGGTTATACTGATGACGGTGGTATAATGAATTATTTTGGTGAAAGAGCCTGCTTCTGGACTTCCACCAATATGGAGTATACTAATATCTTTACCAAACGTTTTGAATATAATTCAAATAAAGTTTACCAAGGTATCGTACCAGCAAAATGTCGTATGTCGTTACGTCTTGTAAAGGATTATACTGGTGATAATTACACTGAAAACGAAAATATTTTAGGACAAAATTATCCGACAGTTCTTATGCCTTCAGTTAAGAATGGCAAAGCCGTATGGACTTCAATTAATGTCTATTACACAAGCCCAAGTTGTAAAGGTTGTCATTGTGGTTGTAATGGTATGAATGATAATCTTGATCCAATACCTAATCCTAACGATATATTGGTTAAAAAATATTATATTGATGAATGGAATGGATTTAAGTGGTTACGTAATGAATTTAAAGAAGGCGACTCTGTTGTAGTCAAAACTGCACCTGACGGTAAAAAAGATATTGAATATCGTTTAGTTGAAGGAGAGTTAACAAACATACATACAATGGTCAAAAATACTGTTGTTGATGAAATAACTCCTATTATTACCGATATGGAAAATCGGTTTACCGAAGCATTAAATCAAGAGAAATCAGATAGAGAAAATGCTGATACTGAACTACAAAATCAAATTACCGCTGAAGTACAAAGAGCAACTGAAAAGGATGCATATCTTGAAACTACGTTAGGTAATTTTGGTAAGGAAACAGCAAAGGCTTTTGAAACTCTTAATAACGCATTAGTAACAAGTGTTAATAACATTAATACTGCATTACAAACCGAAGCCGAAACTCGTGCTGCTGCTGATGAAGATTTACAGCGTAAAATTGACAAAGATGCACAAGATTTAGTAAATGCTGTTACTGAAATTAATGAAGAAATTGCACGTCTTGATGGCGTGGATAACGAAATTAAGGAGGCATTGGCTGCTGAGACCGAAGAACGTAAAGCAAAAGATGAGGAACTTGATGGTGATTTATTAGATAATACCAAAACAGTTTTTGATGCAGAAAATGGTATTATTAAATTAAAGAGTAAAGATGGTTCAAATGACATCGATATTCAACTTACTATGAACTTTGGTCAGTTTTAATAAATAAAATAAAATAAAATCGTATAAACGAAAAATATAATGAATAATTCGAATTATAGACTTCAGATACTTAACCATAACGATTTATTCGCAACACGTGAAGACGCAATCGGTTATATAAATGATAATTTTAGAATGGAGGCTCTTGTGGGTGAACCTGCAATTGCATACTACGGTGATAGTGATAAGCCTAATGCTATTATCGCTTTGGGTACACCTACGTCTAAAAGAGTATTCTTTATTGATACTTTTGAATTAAGTCAAAGTCTTAAGGAGTTAAAAGAAAGTTCTTCCGAAGAATTAGAAAAAGATAGACTTGATATTGATGATTTGATTGATAAAGTTAGTAATATTATTGCTGCATCAGGTTTCATTTATGATGACAATAAGAAATCTAACCGTATCACATATGAGCCTGATAATAAAGATAGTGTAATTGGTGAAACCAATACATTAGCAGAAGCCATTGCAAAATTATCTGAATACGTACAAAAACACGTTACAGATAACGCTATAACAGTAAAAGATACTAATACCGTTGCTATTTCATACAAAGACACTGAAAACGGTAAAGAAATGTCTGCTGACGTTAAATTATCAATCGAAGGTGCTGACGATGATTTAGCATTTAATAATAATATTATCGGTGTTAAACCTGATGGTTTATTTGCTGCTGTTAGTCTTGCTTTTGATGAGAAACGTAGAGAGTTAATTTTTACTACAAGTGGTATTAAAAATGACGTATTTGTTACTGACGCAAAAGTAGAAAAGATTAATATCGGTGAGCATACTGGTGTGGTTGCACATAATGAGGACGCTAATCCAATTAAAGTTATTGTTGAAAACGATACTAATGGTAATAAGGTTATTTCTTCAAACGCCGTACTTTCAGAAGATCCTAATAATATCTTAAAAGTACAGGATGGTGCATTATTAGTTGACGGTAGAGCCAAAAATATTAAATATAAAGAAGCATCTGTTTTTGAAGGTATTGTAAACCTTGAAGATAAAGTAGAAGCATTATCAACATTTGATGTAAAAGTAGACGCTGCAAAAAATAGTTTAACTATCACTGTTGGTGAACATACTGAAACAGTTACGCTTCCAGGCGTTGATATTATCAATAATGTAAAATATGATAAAGTAAATCATCAAATTGTCATAACGTTTAAAAATGGTTCTTCTGCTACTATACCTTTGGATGATATTTTCAAAGGATACTATTTTGATACAACAGGTACAGTGGAACTACACGAACACGTGAATGGTGATGGTTCTTCAACTATTACGACGGCAGTTAAACTTCGTGATACTGATAATGCTATTGCAATTGATGAAAACGGTTATATGTACGTTCCAGTATCTAAAACCTCTGCCGAAATTGATACAATAGTAGAAAGTATCAGATCTGAAATTGAACGTGCCAAGAGTGCTGAACAAGCGTTACGTGATGGTTTAACTAAGGAAATTCACGACCGTGAAGCAAGTATTGCTGAGACTAAACTATATGCTGACAATGCAGTAAAAGTTGAACACGACAGAGCATTAGAAGCCGAAAGAAATTTACGTGAGAAGATTGAGGCAGAAACAACTACACGTGTATCTGAAATTACTCGTGTCGAAACCGAAGTGGTCGGCAATGCTAAGGCAGAAGTACTTGAAAAACTGCAAAATGAAACTGACCGAGCAAAAGGTGCTGAACAATCTAACGCTAAATCTATTGCAGATGAAACAGCAAGAGCAAAGCAATCAGAAACAGTTTTAACTTCTGATGTTGATACTATTAAAGATAAACTGAAAGTACACGAAGAATCTTTAACATCATTATCAGATAAAATTGGTGATGAAACAGCACGTGCCATTGAAAAGGAACACTCATTAGAATTAGTTATCAATGAAAATAAACAAAAAATTGATAAAGAAATTGCTGACCGTGCCGAAAAAGACGCAAGTCAAGATGCTGAAATCACTGCTAATCACGAAGCATTAATTACATTACAAGGTACTGTTGACACTGAAGGTTCTATTCGTAGTATCATAAATGACGAACTTGTTGCCACAGAGAATAAAATTGTTAATGAAACTGAACGTGCAACAACCGCAGAGGGAGTACTTGGTGAACGTATTGATGCTCTTGTTACTGCCAATGGTAATACCCTAGATGATAGTAAAGCCTATACTGATGAAAAAATATCTGATGTCAAAGGTATAACTGATAGTATTAAAGTAGATATTAAAGCATTACAAGACAAAGATACTGAAATTAAAGGTATTCTTGATACTAAGGTTGAAGCAGTAAGATTAGAGGGTGTTGAAGGACAGCCTTTAACCTATCAGTTATTAGTAAAACTCCCAACTGGCGAAGCTGTTTGTGGCACTATTAATATACCACAAGATAATTTCTTCAAGGGCGCACGTTTCGATGAAGGAACAGGTCATTTATTCTTAACTTTCAGTACATCAGAAGGTGAACAGGTTGCTGACCTTGATATGAATTCATTGGTGCAAATTTATTACGCTGGTAATGGTCTTGGTAAGGATAGTGATAATAAATTCTTCATTAATAAAAATGAGGACGGTGATGAGGGCTATCTTGTAGTTGGTGAAAACGGTATTTGTATTCAAGGTATTAACGCAAAACTTAGTGAAAAAGCAAATATTGGTGATTCTTATACCAAGGCAGAATCAGAAACTACTTACAGTGATATTCGTAAAGAAATCACCACATCTAAAAATGATTTAACGCTTGTTATTAAGGATGCTAAAACTGAATTAAATGGTAAGATTACCGAAGTGGCAAATAGTATTACTGATGAAACTAAACGTGCGGAAGGTGAGGAATCTCGTTTAAACGATTTAATTACAGCAAATACATCTACAATTACTAATAACAACACTGAAACTAATGCTAAACTTGCTGAATTAGCAACTAAGGCAACTAATAATACCACAGCAATTACTGCTGAGACAACTCGTGCTACGGCTGCTGAAACAGCATTAAATGTTCGTGTAACTGCTGCAGAAGACAAAATTAATACTTTAAATGCTGGTGTTGGGGTTGAGGGTTCTGTTTCTGATAAAATCAGTAAAACACAATCGGTTATTAATGATAGAATTGCTCAGGTTGAAAAAGATTATGCGAATGCTGATACTGTATTAAATAATAGTATAACTAATTTGGAAGCAAACTTAACTCATCAAATCAATGATGCCAAAACTGCTTGCAATACATATACTGATACCGCAATTCGTACTGTTGCTGACCGTGTAACTACTAATGAAAATGCAATTACAGCAATTAATGATAGTCTTAATGAAGTTAAAAATTCTGTTAAACAATCTGAAATTGATGTTGAAACAGAAACAGCCGATTCTCCTGTTAATTTAACAAAAACAGTATCCGAGGGTAAAAATATTATAGGTGTTCGTTTAAAAATATCTCCTTCAGAAAATAACCTTATAGTTACAGAAGATGGAACTCTTTTCGCAAGTAAAGACGCTAGATACCATTCTTGTTTAGGTGAAAATGGTGCGGTTTCAAATGTACAAGGCGAATTAAATAAATTATTTGAGGGTGTTCGTGAAGCAAAATCAATTGCCGAAGATGTACATACGTTACAAACGGCAGTTACAATGCTTCAAGGTGCTGTACAGACTAACAATGGTAAAATTGAAAATTTAACAAGTACTGTTGATTCATTTGATGCACGTATTAATAATACTGAAGCATTAGTAAGAGGATATGAAAATCGAATGAAATCTGTTGAAGATTCAATAATTGCAATCAATAATAAGATTGGTAGTGCTGACGATACTACCAGTATCTTAGGTCGCTTGAAATCAATTGAAGAAAAACTTAGTTCATTGATTGATTTTGGTACTTATGACTAAATAAACATAAAAGGGTAAATAAAAATTTAAGAAATAAAAAATAGGTGTCCGTAGCACCGAATTAACGCTTGTGGACTATCCGACTGCCGAAAGGCGAACCACACGAATGTGTGGGGCTATGGATGACTGATTGTAGTAATACAATGTACTAAAAAGTAGTGATAGGTTGAAGCAAGAAGTGAAATATACCTAAATCATAGATTTTCGTAGAATTTCATATACGGTTGAATGTACAACCCATTTATATTACATTAAGAAGTAATAAGAAATAAATTAAATATTATAAATATGGCTTTTATATTACAATTAAAAAGAAATAATAATCTTTATGAAAATAAAGAATCTGCGCTTGTAGCATTACGAGATCAACTTTCATCAACAAGTATAAAAGATGGTGAAATTATTATATCTAGATATCAAGATGGTACCGATATCAAAACTGTTTTTGGTATATCATCTGATAAAGAAGCAACTGGCACTAAATATACCATTTTTGATTCAGAGGCTATTCCATCTAATGTACAGAAAATGTTTACTGACTTGATTGGTACTGATCCTAACAGTGAATATGATACCATTAAAAAAATTGCAGATGCATTAGTAATAATTAATGGAAATGCTTCTACTAATGGTTCAATTGAAAAAGCACTTGCTGATGCAAAAGATGATTCAACATCTAAAATAAAAGCATTAGATGTTACAGATACTAAAGTAGCTAAAAAATTTGTAACACAAGTTTCTGAAACTGATGGTAAAATTGCGGTTGAGCGTGGTGAGATTACTTCTACTGATAAAACTGTGGTAATAAATGATGGTGCTGATGGCGGTATAAATTTGTCTGTTAATGTTGATGGCACAACTATTTTAAAAGATAATAGCACAGGTAAAATATCAGTATCATCTGCTGCTTTAACACAGTATACGGGTAAGGATGCAGTTGCCGTGAGTGCAGAAGTTGATGGTCAAAAAGAAATTTCATTAAATATTGATACGTCTGATAAAATTTTATCACAAAGTGGTAATGGACTTTTAACAAATATTAATTTAACTTGGGATAAAACCAGAGGTTTACAACTTATTGGTAAAAATGCTAAAGTAATTACAACGATTCCTGCTGCTGATTTTATCAAAGATGGTATGCTTGAAAATGTTGAACTTAAACAGGCTACGCAAAGTGCCCCTATTGGAGGAGCAACTGAAGGTACTTTCTTAGTGTTTACGTTCAATACTGACGGTGGTAATAAAGTAATTAACTTAAATGTAACAGATTTAATTGATATTTATACAGGTGGTAATGGAATTTTAGTTAATGGTAAAGAAATTAGTATAAAAGTAACAGATGGTGATAAATATCTTGAAGTAACGTCTAATGGTATTGCATCAAAAGGTATTGATACAGCAATTACTACTGCTATTAACACATTAAATGTTACAGAGCAATCTGAAAATGGTAAATATGTTAGTGCAATTTCACAAACAAATGGTAAAATAAACCCAACATTAAAACAAGTTGAAGCTAATGAAGTTAAACTTGAACAAATTGGTGAAGTAGATGCTAATGGTATTAAAT
>OBLI01002615.1_pt1 | contig 14982 bp, 15 predicted proteins | sample 1519701 | NCBI WGS metagenome assembly OBLI01 (sample SAMEA3663005, study PRJEB22513) | pig gut metagenome | biome: pig gut; feature: pig-associated habitat; material: faeces | place: France | collected 2012 | reverse complement strand
AAATTTATATCAAGCAAAATAAGGCTAACTTCATTGTTCTGCAAAAATTCCATGCACCCCTGACTGTCGCTTACATATGCTGTTTTCACCTCGAACATATTGAAATATTCACTGGTTGCCTCGGCTAATTCTATTTCATCATCTACTATTAAACAATCGTATTTCATAAACACTTACTTTCTAATCTCACTATAATATTTTGCTTTATTTTCATACATCCTCGATAAACCAATAATTGTCTCATACATAAATTACAATTATATTATTGTTTGTATTTATTTACCATATAAATACCACCTGCCACCATTATTACTGCCAAAAAATACTGCCACTTGAGAGCTTCGTGAAGAAGTATAGATGCAAAAAATACTCCAAGTACCGGAATTAGTGCATTGTAAATTGCTATCTTGCTTATGGGATTATGAGCAATCAGCTCATTATACACACCAAAGCAAACTGCAGATATCATTATCAAAATGAATAGTACTATTACGCCTTTAACACTGCATTTCCACGAATTATCAGTACCTATTATAAAGCCTGTCGCCAAAAGCAATGCACCACCAAGCAGCATACTCGCGCCTGTCGCCTGCATCATATTCATTTTCTTTGAAACAATTCTTGTTATTATCCCGCCAAATCCTGCACAACACGCATTTAAAAGAATCATTCCGTCGCCCCTTAATGTAATATCAGAAAAGAAGTCAGCACCGGGCTGTATATTTATTGCCACAATTCCTGCAATCCCCAGTATACATCCTATTATTTTGGAAACTGATATTTTATCATCTGAGAATATAATAACGGATAGAATAATCAGGAAAAATCCACCCATCGAATCTAATATAGTTGACCTTGCACTCGCATTATATCCAAGTCCTATGTATGCAAACATATAATGAAGAGTGGTATTTACGACTGCAAGAAGCAACAGCCACGAAATGTCACTCTTCTTTTTCATATCTATTTTTATTTTCCTACAACGGCAAAATAGTAAAACAAATACTCCTGCAAGAAAAAAACGTATTCCTGCAAAGAGTATTTTTCCACCTAAGTCGGCTGAATCAATTCCAAATTCCTGATAGCCCATTTTAATCAAAGGATAAGCCAATGACCAGCCTAATGCACACATAAATGCCAATATTGAACTGTATTTTTCATCTTTAAATATACTTTTCATAACTTCTTTCTATTGCTTAACATACGATTTGTAAATAAGCTTATTGTTTGATATATAAAATTTGAAATTCAAAGCTTCATCAAAGCTTGTCAAACATACATAGTTTCATAATCCAGTGAATTTGATGTTTTTTCAACACCAGAGAGCTTTATAATGTTGTCATATACTTCATACTTTCCTTCCTGAATTATATTTCCTGAATCAGAAATTTGCTGAAAAGTGCCTTTGAATGCATTAAATTTAAACGTAGTTGACGAGCTACTATCACTACTTGCAAATTCACTTGTGCTGATGTATGAGCCATTCACACTCATTTTTGACGGAATGTCATTTACCAAAACGGCTGCTCCAATTATTGCTACAAGTGCAATAATTCCAATGAAAACTACTAATATTATTTTTCCTTTATTATTCATATGTACCTCTTTTCCTATTGTATTTCCCATTTAAAGTCGGTGCTATTATATCACACCGAATATCATTCATCACCCACTTTCATAATTCATAATTGTTTTTCTAATAACCAATTCGCTATATCAACTATCTTAATTCCCTCATACTGATACAAATCATGTCTAGTTCTAGCTATTAGCATTCTTGGATAAGCATCTTTAATCTTTAACAATGGATCTACTTCTCTGGCAAATGTCTCCTCCCTAGAAATATCATCTGATACTTGAATATAAATCTTCTCATCACGCTTAATCGCTATAAAATCAATTTCTTTTTTATAGAGAACTCCAACATATACCTCATATCCTCTACGCTTAAGTTCGATTGCAACAACATTTTCCATTACACGACCATAATCATAATTCCTGGTACCAAGTTTTGCATACCGAAAAGAATGGTCACTCAAATAATACTTTTCGGAGGACGCAAGATATTTTTTCCCGCGAATATCATATCGTCTTACTTTATAGAAAGCATATGCATTACACAGATACTCTATATATGATCCAACAGTCTTATGATTTATCCTATCCATATTATGGGTTATAGTATCCGCTATTTTTCTCGACGAAGTAATATTTGAAATATTGTCCATCATAAATTCAGATATTTTATCCATGAGAACAATGTTTCGTATTTTATATTTTTGCCTAATATCTCTAACAATTAGTGTATCATATACATCTGCAATATAATTATATTTTTCTTCTCTATTCTTATAGGCATACGAACCAGACATTCCTCCTTCCAATAAATATGAATCAAATGCTTCTTGAACATTTGATGATTTATAATACTGCACATACTCAGCAAACGAAAACGGATAAACTTCTATTTCATAGGTTCTTCCTGTAAATAATGTAGCCAAATCACTAGATAACAAAAAAGCGTTAGAACCTGTAACATAGATGTCATAATTGCCTGATGAATGAAGACTATTGATTACTAATTCAAATCCTTTACACATTTGTATCTCGTCAACAAACAAATAATTGTTTTTCTTCTTATCAAAATGATCTTCAACATACACATTTAGCTTATGATATTCTTTCAATTCTTCGTATTTCAATTTTGTTAAATCTATTGAAATAATATTTGCATCTGTATCATTCTCATCAATCCAATCCATATATTCTTCTAACAATTTAGATTTTCCTGATCTTCTTACACCTGTAATAACTTTAATATCTGGTGTTCCTTTTAGATCTATAAGTTTTTGTAAATAATTTGTTCGTTCTATTAATTTCATTGCCTTCACCACCTTCAAATACATTATACAATTCTATTTCCCAATTCTCAATTATTTTTATTTTTGGGAAATAAAATTCTTTTTCATTTTATGAGTTAATAATCAATAATTAATAAAGCATATTCTCTATAAATATTCCATATCCTCTAGTCGGATCATTCACTAGAACATGTGTCACTGCCCCAACGATTTTTCCATTCTGAATGATTGGAGAGCCAGACATCCCCTGCACGATTCCTCCCGATTTTTCCAGTAATCTCTCATCCGTCACCTTGAAATATATTCCTTTATTCTCATCTTTTGCACTACAGTCCACATCAAGGATTTCAATTTCATACTCTTCCACTTCCCCAGATATACCTGACAATAATGTAGCTTTTCCCTTTTTTATCTCATTTTTGTATGCGATTTGATACAGCTTATCCTTTTTTGAATACTCCTGAAATTCTTCGTCATCAAGCACTCCGCATATTCCCATATCACTATTTCCAGTCAGGTTACCTAGCTTGGTTTTTCTGCCATAGTATATTATTCCGCTGAGCTCTCCAGGAATTCCTTTTTCGCCTTTGGTAATACCGCTTAAATCCATGTCATATATACAGCCATCCTGCACTGACAGTAATTCTCCATTTGTACCATTTCCTATTCCGTGTCCTAATGCTACAAATTTACCCTCAGCGTCATAGCATGTCAGCGTTCCTATTCCCGCCATATCATCTTTTACCCATAAACCTATTGCGTAACTATCATCACTTGTCTTTACAGGCTTTATTTTTGAACTGCCCTTTTTTCCGCCTCTTTCATATTTTACAAACAGTTCTTTACCGTTGCTTTTAGATATCAGTTCAACAATATCTTCTTTCTTACTAACCGCTTTTGCATTTATGGAATAGATGTAATCTCCACTTTTTAGTTTTCCCTTACATGGTGAACACTCATTTCCATCTTTATCTTTTATAGTGGCAGTATCAACCACCAGTACTCCGGCGGTCTGTTCATATATTCCTACTATTTTTCCTGAGGCATATACCTGCTTTGTTTCTGTAGATGATACTGTAATACTCTCTTTTTGAGTTGATTCATAATAACAATTGCCGCCAAACCACAGAACAGCAATTAAAAATAAAAGCAGGAAAAATCTGTATAATTTCACACTAAAAAATCGCATACCATTACCTCCAATTTGTAATAGTATGCGACTTTCTTTACTTTTTCATACAAGCCATCTGCTTCATCTCACGTGCGCTGTCTAACACTGTCTGCGTTATTTCAACACCGCCTAACATTCTGGCAAGCTCTTCTATACTCTGCTCCTCATTTAACTGATGTATATTCGATACAGTTGACTGATTCTCTACAGACTTCTCGATGAGATAATGTGCATCTGCCATTGCTGCAATCTGTGGTAGATGTGTAATGCAGATTATCTGATGATTACGTCCGAGCTGATTCATCTTCTCCGATACCATCTGTGCGGTTCTTCCACTTATACCACTGTCTATTTCATCAAATATAAGCGACTCTATCTGATCCTGTTCAGCCATTATTGTCTTGATGGCAAGCATAATTCTTGAAAGCTCTCCTCCCGATGCCACCTTGCCAAGTGGTTTAACAGGCTCACCAGGATTAGTTGAAATAAGGAATTCAGCATCGTCACAACCATTTGCTGTATAGTCTGAAAGCTTCTCAAACTGCATCTCAAATCTTACATCAAGGAAATTCAAATCCTGCAATGCCCTAGTGATTTCCTGTGTCATTTTCACACTTGCTGCTTTTCGAATCTCTGACACTTCTTCTGTTACTCTTGCAAGCTCCTTCTCTTTTTCATCTAACTGGCTTTTTAGCTTATTCAAATATTCATCATAATCGCTCAGCACTTCTATTCTGTCTGATTTTTCTTTAAGTGCATCAAGGATGTCCTGAATTGAATTGCCATATTTGGACTTTAGATGGTTAATCTCATCAAGTCTCTTCTGCGTCTCATAGAAAGTCTCTTCGTCAAACGATGCACCTGATATATATCCTGAAATCTCGTGGTTAAAATCAGACAACAGGCTCTCTATTTCTGCAAGCTGATTTTCAAGGCTGCCTACTTTTTCATCATATGAGGACACTGCACCAAGCTCGCGAACTGCCTTGCCTACAAGCTCTACCGCACTATCCATTGCTCCACCTGTAGCCTCATATGCCATGTTGACGCCTTCCATTATTTTCTTTCCATTTGAAAAACGTCTATAGTTACTTTCTAATTCTTCATCTTCCCCGACTGTAAGGTTAGCATCTTCTATTTCATTTACTTCATATTCCAAAAAAGATAATTCTCTGGCTCTTTCTTCGGCATCAAGATTCGAATTCTCATACTCTTCTTTTATCTTTCGATATTCTCTGTACAAAGATGCCATCTCGGCTTTTCTGCTTCCTAGTGATTCTGATGCATATTCATCAAGAAGCTCTAAATGCTTTTTCTTGTTGAGCAGAGACTGATGTTCATGCTGACCATGAATATCTATCAGAAGTGCCGCAGCTGCTTTCATCTTTGAGACAGAAACAGCTTCACCATTGATTCTGCCCACAGCTCTCTGAGAGGTGATTTTTCGGCTTAAAATAACTGTATTGTCATCAAGCTCTATATCCATCTCTTTTAATTTCTGTAAGGTTTTCTCATCGTCGACGCTGAATATCAGCTCAACAAACGCAGAGTCCTCGTTGTCCCGCAACATCTCTTTGGTTACTTTCTCTCCCAAAGCCATGTTAATCGAGCCAATTATTATTGACTTTCCTGCCCCCGTTTCTCCTGACAGGATATTTAATCCTTCTGAGAATTCTACCTCACACTCATCAATTAATGCCAAGTTCTTTACATGTAGATTTTGTAACATTTTGTCTCCTTCTACTCTCCCAAAGTGCGTCGCAAACGTTAGCTTTCTACTATCTTTCGTATTTTCTTCATAAGAGAATGTGTCTCTTCAACTGTCCGTATTGCACACATTATAGTATCATCACCTGCTATTGAACCAACTATCTCGTGTATCTTCATTGCATCAATAGCTGCACATACTGCACCAGCCATACCTGATACAGTTTTAATTACAAGTATGTTCTGTGCATTGTCCATGGACAAAAATCCGTCTTTTAGTACTCTTACGTATTTCTCAGACATATCCTCAGATGTATCTGCAAATACAGCATACTTCTGTCGTCCATTGTCCATTGCTATCTTTGTCAGCTTCAATTCCCTGATATCCCTCGATACAGTTGCCTGTGTTACTGAAAAACCTTCTTTTACAAGATACTCAGACAATTCTTCCTGTGTCTCTACATCATATTTCTGAATTATTTCTATTATTTTTGACTGACGACTTGTCTTCATCTAAATACTCCTCATGTCCTATGTATATGTCTCCATTTTTTTGCTTAATATCTCCAGGAAACTACGCTTATTTATTTTACAAACCGTAGTAAAATCAGTTGCTTTTGATATCACAACTCTGTCTCCGACCGACATCTGAGCATACGGGTCACCATCGTAACTGACACATGCACACTCATCCTTCTGACGGCGTCTGCTCTTCATCTCGATTTCCACCACATCATCAGGTCCTAGCACAATACTCTTAGAATTCAGATTATGCGCATTTATTGGAGTGAGCAAAATCATGTTGCCTTTTGGATCTACAATCGGACCACCTGCAGACATATTATAACCAGTCGAACCGGTTGGCGTTGCAATTATTATTCCATCCGAATGGTACGTGCTTAAAAATTCGCCATTTACATACACATTCAAACTCAGCATCTGAAGATTCTTGTTACTGTGGATTACTATATCATTGAGTGCAACTCGCTTTTGTTCTTCGCCGACCTTGTGCCCTGTCAGCATAATTCGTTTTTCTGCCATATACGAGCCTTCAAACAGACTGTCTAGTGCCTCAAACACAGTACTTTCTTCGAGTTCACACAGATATCCTAAGTTTCCCATGTTTATTCCTGTAAGTGGAATATGCAGTGACAGCACCTTCGTCGCAGCCCGAATCAGCGTTCCATCGCCGCCTAATACAAGTATACATTCTGTATCAGGTGAAATATCAGATATATCATATCCGTTATTTTTCTCGTCTTCATTGCTAATCAGGTATCTGGCTGTTCCCCCCTTCTGGCATATATATTGAATTATCTTTTTTGACAAGCTCAGGTCTTTGTCTTTATAAGCATTGGTAATCAGAATAAATCTTCGCATAATTATTTGTCCAACTCTCCATGTGCTGCCGAAACTACCGCATCCACATCAACAGACTCCTCCTTCTGGGGATTGTTTGTCTTCTCAAGATAAACCAGATATTCTATGTTTCCTTCTGGTCCTTTAATAGGTGAATACTCCAAATTCAAAACTGAAAATCCGTTTGAAAGTGCAAAATCTATTATCTTTTCACATACTTCCAAGTGTACTTTCCTGTCTCGCACTACGCCTTTCTTGCCAACTTTATCTTTACCCGCTTCAAACTGTGGCTTTATAAGACATACCATCTGTCCATTATCATTTAACAGCTCTCTTGCCGGTCCAAGCACTTTGGTAAGTGATATAAACGAAACATCTACCGAAGCAAAATCAAGCTTATCAGCTATATCATCAGGTGTTACATATCGTATGTTTGTCTTCTCCATACATATAACACGCTCATCCTGTCGAAGCTTCCATGCAAACTGTCCATACCCTACATCTACCGCATATACTTTACTTGCATTATTCTGCAGCATACAGTCTGTAAATCCGCCTGTAGATGCACCTATATCCATACATATTTTCCCCTGCAAATCTATACCGAAGTGTTTCATGGCTTTCTCTAATTTAAGTCCACCACGGCTTACATATTGCAAGGTCTTTCCATGTATCTCAATATTGCAATCATCTGGGAAAGTTGAACCGGCCTTGTCTTCTCTATTGTTATTTACAAAGACATTGCCCTCCATTATCATAGTCTTTGCTTTTTCTCTTGAAGGCGCAAGTCCTCTGTTTACAAGTAATACATCTAATCTTTCTTTCATAATTCCTCATTGTGCTTTAGCTTATTTATTATTCTATCTACTATGGACTCTGCATCTAACTGTAGGTCTCTCTTCAACTGTTCCACATTTCCATGCTCCACATAAGCATCCGGAATCGCAATTGGAAGTACTGCTATTCCAAGCTCTTCCTGTTGTACATAAGATATAATATGCTCACCAAATCCACCACTTAGAACATTCTCCTCCATAGTGACAAGAAGTCTGTGTTCCTTTGCCAGCTCACATATTGCAGACTCATCAAACGGCATCGCAAATCTGGCATTAATAAATGTTGCATCTATACCCTTCTGCAATAATCCCTTGCACACTTCTTCTGCTGTTTTTACCATACTGCCAAGTGCAAGGATTGCAACATCTTTTCCAGAATGAATTAATTCGCTCTTTCCTAATTCTATCGGAGCTCTGTATTCTTTTAATCCATCATATGCTGTTCCTCTTGGATATCTTATCGCAATTGGCGCATCGAATTCAATCGCATATTTAAGCATATCGGATAATTCCCATTTGTTTTTTGGTGCAAGCACTGTCATATTTGGAATGCTCGATAAAAATGAAATATCAAATATTCCCTGATGTGTCTCTCCGTCGCTTCCAACAAGTCCTGCCCTATCTATAGCAAAAATCACATGCAGATTCTGTATACACACATCATGTAATATCTGGTCATATGCCCGCTGTAAAAATGATGAATAAACTGCAAATACCGGTATCAGACCAGCTTTTGCAAGTCCTGCCGCAAAAGTGGTTGCATGCTCTTCCGCAATTCCCACATCAAAAAATCTATCCGGATAGAGATTACTAAATCTCTTAAGCCCTGTACCATCCGCCATAGCTGCAGTTATTGCAACCAGCCTGTCATTTTTCTCACCCATTTTCCTCATAACAGTGGAAAAAACGTCTGTATAATTGGCAACTGTCTTCTTCTTGATTGGAAGTCCTGTCTCTACGTCAAATGGCTCCGCCCCGTGAAATCTCGATGGATTACGTTCAGCCGGTGCATATCCTGAACCTTTATGAGTTAATACATGCACTATAACAGGTCCGTCAACTCGTTTTGCTTCCGCAAATAATTTCCTCATTTCAGGGACATTATTACCATCAACTGGTCCTAAATAGATAATTCCCATCTCCTCAAAGAACATTCCCGGGATAAACAGCTGCTTTATACTGCTTTTGGTATTACGGATTTTCTTGACCATTTTTTCGCCATATACAGGTATCTGATTAAGCGAATTCATGACATTATTCTTAAGTCCCCTGTATGCATCTGCCGTTCTAAAACCAGCCAGATATCTGCTCATTCCACCAACATTCTCCGATATGGACATGTTGTTGTCATTTAATACTATTATGAAATTCGACTTAAGATTCGATGCATTGTTTAGTGCCTCATATGCCATTCCACCTGTCAACGCACCATCACCTATGACAGAAACCACATGATAGTCCTCTCCAGTCAGCTCTCGTGCCTTTGCAAGTCCAAGGCCTGCCGATATTGATGTAGAACTGTGTCCTGTATTAAAGCAGTCACAATCACTCTCTACAGCTTTGGGAAAACCGCTCATTCCACCATACTGACGAAGACTTGAAAAGCCTTCTTTCCTGCCTGTAAGTATCTTGTGCGTATATGACTGGTGTCCCACATCCCAGACTAATTTGTCCTTTGGTAATGAAAACGACAAATGAAGTGCCATGGTAAGCTCCACGACACCAAGATTTGACGCAAGATGCCCGCCAGTTACAGCTATATTGTGTATCAGAAACTCTCTTATCTCTGTCTGAAGTATTTTGAGTTCGTCTTCGCTTAACTTCTTTATATCGTTTGGTTTTTGTATCTTTTCTAACACCATATTATTTATCCCTATCTATAAGATATATAAATAACTCATGCAAAAACTCACTGTCGGTACCCAATTTATCCAGCATTTCACATGCTTCATTCGACAACCTTGCCACATCCTCTTTTGCCTTTTCCAGACCTTCAAATGTAACATATGTCGATTTATTGTTCTTCTCATCACTGCCTATTGGCTTTCCAAGAACCTCGAGTGTACTTGTCACATCCAGTATGTCATCCTGTATTTGGAACGCAAGTCCAAGCTTTGTCGCTATCTGTTCAACCTGTGCTATTTCTTCATCCTTTGCACCTGCTAATATTGCACCTATCATCATGGATGCCTCTATAAGTGCACTTGTCTTTAGACGATATATGAAATCAAGCTTATCACGCGTTATCAGTTTTTTGTCTTCATCATCAGATTTCTCTGATTCCACATCGACAACCTGGCCTCCCACCATGCCATAGACTCCGGCCTTTTTCGAAAGAACCATAAGTGCTTTGCCTATTTTCTGATAGTCTGTTCCCACTTCAAATGCGCTGTTTGCAGTCTCATATGCATAATTTAGAAGTGCATCTCCTGCCAATATGCCCATTGCCTCACCATAGACAACATGAGTAGTTTTCTGTCCTCTTCTGTATTCGTCATTGTCCATAGCCGGTAAATCATCATGCACAAGCGAATATGTATGGATAAACTCGATTGCTGCCATAAACGGATAAATAACCTCGTCGCTTCCTCCAAATAACATATAGGTTGCCTCCATAAGCATTGGCCGAAGTCTCTTACCACCTACACGAACACTGTAATTCATAGCTTCAAATATAGTTTTCTGAAACCCCTCTTCTTCTGGCAGATATTTCTCTAATATTTGATTTATCGACTCTGCCCGATTTGCAATCTCTATCTTAATATCCATTAAAATTCCTCCAGATTACCGTCTTCATTTAGTACAAGCATCGCTTTTTCCATTGAATCCAACATCTCGTTAGCAGATTTTACTTCATCAAGTCCGCTCTTATATAACTCAAAGGATTTATCAAGTCCGATTGAACTATCCTCCATCTGTGTGATTATTTCATCAAGCCTGTCAAATCTTTCTTCCAGACTGACTTTTCTTTCTTCACTCACTTCTTTATTACCTCCGATACAACAGCTTTAATCTGTCCATCTATCAAAAAGATATCAAGTTCATCATCTATTTCAACCTCTGATGTACTTCTTATTGCTTTATTATCGATTCCTGATACATATGCATATCCCTGACTTAACTTCTTCGCAGGTGAATATGCCTCTAGGGTTCCTGCAAGCAGTGATAACTTATGACGTTTATCCTGTAATATTCTATTCATAAGCTCCCGCAATCTATTATCGTAATCGGCTGCTTTTCTTCTGTTCTCATTAAGTCTGTTCATTGGACTTAAATAGTAAAGCCTTGTCTTCTGATGCGCTATCTTCTCACGCGCATATCCAATCTTTCCTGACAAAACAGAATCCATATGCCGCTTTCTTTCATTAATCTGTGATATTGCAAGCTCTCTGTCAAATACTGCAATATCCGCTGCCGCTGTAGGGGTCGGTGCCCGCATATCAGCAACAAAATCCGCTATAGTCCAGTCTACTTCATGTCCCACAGCTGATATAATTGGAGTCTTACATTCAAAAATTGCTCTTGCCACAATCTCCTCATTGAAGGCCCATAAGTCCTCAATAGAGCCGCCGCCACGTCCTACTATCATAACGTCAACGCCAAGCATATCAAGTGCACGTATACCATTTACTATACTTTGTGCTGCCCCCTCTCCCTGTACAAGTGCGGGATAAAGAATCAGCTGCACTGAGGGATTATTCTTTGTCGCAATATTTCTTATATCCTGAATGGCAGCTCCCGTAGCAGCTGTCACAATTCCAACAGTCTTTGCATACTTTGGAATCGGCTGTTTATATTCCTGTGCAAACATCCCCATCTCTTCTAATTCCCGCTTTAGAGCTTCAAACTTCAAATAGAGATTTCCTGCACCATCAAGCTCAATCTGTCTGGCATATATCTGATACTGTCCGGATTTCTCATATACTTCTACCGAACCTGTAACAATGACTTTATCCCCTTCTTTCATTGTAAAATCCAGACCATTTCTCCTGTTTCCAGCAAACATAATAGCACTGATGGTTCCACCATCATCCTTTAACGTAAAATAAATATGTCCGCTAGGATGATATGTGCAATTTGACACTTCACCTTTTATGCTTATTCTTTTAAGCATAAAATCCTGTGCGAACATATTTTTCACATAGCTATTAACCTGCTTTACTGTATATACATTCTTCGTCATGCGAATTTGGCAAGAATACCGTTTACAAATGATGGGGAGTCATCTGTTCCATACTTCTTGGCAAGCTCAACAGCTTCATTTATTGAGACCTTAAGAGGAATATCTTCTTCGTATTTTATTTCGTATAATGCTAATCTTATTATACTCAAATCGACCTTGCCCATACGACTAGTCTTCCAGCCTGTCGAAACTTCATTTACTGCCGCATCAAGCTCATCAAGCTTCTCGAATATAGCACTGCATTTGCCCTTGATATATGTCATATCACTCTCATTAAGAGCTGCAAGCTCATCCTCAAAAAGAGCAATCTGTTCTTCAAATTCGGTCTGTTCATGAAATTCCACGCGGAACAACATCATAAATACATTTTCTCTTATTTCTCTTCTAGTCATAAAAGTTTCCTCTCATATTTTACTATGCTCATTCACAAAAAAGGATGCCTCAACGACATCCTTTTCATGCATTAATTGTCGCCCATATCAACACTGGCAATTCGTACGTTCACAACCGCAACAGTAAGTCCTGTCATGTTCTCGATTGTAGACTTAACTTTCTCCTGTACTTTAGATGACACATCCGGAATACTGTATCCGTAATCTATATTGATTGCTACATCAACCTTGACCTCGTCATCTAATACTTCTACAAGAATACCCTTTGACAGATTCTTCATTCCAAGTCGGCTTACAATTTCATTTGTAATATTTCCAGCCATTGAGCTGACACCCTCTACTTCTGTAGCGGCAAGCCCAGCGATGATAGCTACCACCTCATCAGCGATTTTAACTTCGCCAAGCTGGTCTGACTTGATCTTGAATGTCTTTCTGTTCTCAGCCATTATTTTTTCCTCCTTATGCCTCTATACAGTCTGTCCTTTTGCGACATATACCTGGAAAGCTTCATTTCCAGTCAAAGATTTGTTTGCCTGAATATGAACATTCTTGTCTGTAATAACATATTCAAGGCTTGCACCATCCTCAACAACTGTATCCTGCATCAATATACTGTTTCTTACTACTGCGCCCTTTCCAATCTTGACGCCTCTTGCAAGTATACAGTTCTCAATCTCACCTTCGATAATACAACCGTCAGCTACCATTACATTCTTGGCCTTAGAACCATTGATATATCTGGTTGGGTTATCATCCCTTATCTTGGTATAGATTGAGTTGCCCTTCTTAAAGAGTGCATTTCGGTTCTCTTCGTTAAGAAGTCGCATATTCTCATCAAAATATGTCCTCATATCACTTATCTGAGCAACATATCCATCATACTCATATGCCTGAATATTAAGGCTTTCTGTCTGCGCTGCAAGCAAATCTCTTGTAAAGTAAGAAAAACCATGTACATACGCATCATCAACGAGATTGATAAGCTTTTCTCTCTCTATGAGATAAACATTCATGCAATAGTTAACCTCTCCTGCCTGTCTTGAATTAATATATATCTTCTCGACTCTGCCGTCATTTAAGTCAATTGTGTAATACAATTCCTGCATATTGGCATTAGGACGAAGGAAAGCCTTTGGAATCTCCTGCTTGCGATACATAATAGTCACATCAGCATTGCTCTTCTTATGTGCATCAATTAACTTTCTGAAGTCAAAATTGAATGCAAGATTGGCATCTGATAAAATCACATATTTCTGCGAACATTTCTTGAGATATCCTTTGATACTCTCTAAAGCTTCAATTCTACCACTATAAACTTTTATCTGCTTCTGTGCAAATGGTGGAACTATATTAAGACCGCCATTCTTTCTTGCAAGGTCAAACTCCTGACCAGATCCAAGATGATCCATTAACGAATGATAATTCTGTCTTACAATAAGTGAGATATTATCAATTCCACTGTGAACCATACTTGAGATAATAAAGTCACACATACGATAACGTCCCGCAAATGGAATAGATGCCATAAGACGTTCTGTAACCAGTTCTGGAATAAGTGCGTCATAACTGTTAGGGAAAATTACGCCCAACGCTTCATCATTATTCATGTTTAACATTGTTCTCCGCCCTCCTCAACATCATTATAGACCATAGCTTTTGGTCCTATTACAGCTCTCGCACCAATAGTAACACCCGGTGCTATAGTAGCCACTTCAAGTGGTCCATCCTCCTCAGGAGTTGCACCAATAACAGCACCTTCTCCAATTATCGCATTCTCTGCTATAATACAATGTCTGACAGATGCGCCTGCTTTGATAACTGTATTCCCCATTACAACTGCATCTTCCACAATTGCTCCTTCTTCAACAGTTACACCTGCAAAAAGAATTGAATGCTTAACATTTCCCTTGATATTACATCCGTCTGTTATCATGGAATTCTCTACAGTAGCATTCTCTCCAACTCTGTGTCCTGTCATACCACTATTTCGACTGAAAATCTTCCAGTTCTCATCAAACAGGTTGATTCCACTATGCTCAGGATCAAGAACTTCCATATTAGCCTCCCATAGGGAGTTGATTGTTCCTACATCCTTCCAATATCCATCGAAACGATATGCATACATATTTCTGTTGTCACGTAACAGATTTGGAATGATATTGTTACCAAAATCATTCTCTGAATCAGGATCATTTTCATCCTCAATGAGATATTGTCTTAAAATATCCCAATTGAATATGTAAATACCCATGGAAGCCAGATTAGATTTCGGCTCCTTTGGTTTCTCCTGGAACTCTGTAATCTTATCATTCTCATCTGTTACCATAAGTCCAAATCTCGAAGCCTCATCCCAAGGTACTTCCATTACGGCAACTGAGAATTCTGCTCCTTTTTCTTTATGGAATCTGAGAAAATCACCGTAATCCTGTTTACAAATCTGATCTCCTGATAAAATAATAACGTATTCTGGATT
>OBLI01002612.1_pt1 | contig 14989 bp, 10 predicted proteins | sample 1519701 | NCBI WGS metagenome assembly OBLI01 (sample SAMEA3663005, study PRJEB22513) | pig gut metagenome | biome: pig gut; feature: pig-associated habitat; material: faeces | place: France | collected 2012 | reverse complement strand
TCGAAGGACTGGGAGTTGGCCACGCTAATGGCGTAACCCACCACATTGCCCTGCTCGTCCACGCCGGTGAGGGCGTTCTTGACGGTGACGGAGCCGTAAGCGCCGGAGCTTGCCTCCACCGCCGCCTGGAGCTCTTCCTCGGTTTCAAACTTGGCAGCGCCGGGCACCACCTCCAGGAAAGCAGCCTGGGCGGCACGCTCCTGATTTTCGGCGATCCGGTCGGCGGTGAGCACATACACGCCGCTGAGGGCCGCACCGGCAACCAGGGTGATGACCAACAGGATGATCACCGGCTTGGGGATGGCCTTTTTCCGGTCCTTGGGAATGCGGAAGGCAAAGGGCACCGGGATAAACAGCTCATCGATGATGTTGCTGAACATATTGGCCAGCAGCACCGCGTAGGTGGTGGAATCGGCAGAAGCGCCCTTCACCCGGAACAGTCCAATGAGCACACCGGTGAGGCAGCCGTAGAGCAGCTGGCCCTTGGTGGTGGAGGGGCAGGTGACAGGGTCAGTGGCCATGAAGAACGCGGCCATCAGCAGTCCGCCGCCCAGCAGCTGGGGCAGCAGGTAGGCGGGATCAATCCCGTGTCCGCCGAAAATCATCAGGAAGACGGCAGTGGAGCCGATGGTGGCGGTGGGGATTTCCCAGGTAATGCCGTGGGAGAGCAGCAGGTACACGCCGCCGGCAATCAGCCCCAGGGCGGAGCTGCCGATGACGCCGCTGGTATTGCCCATGGCCAGGGCCAGCATGTCGATGGTCTTGCCGGAGGCCAGCTCCGCCAGGGGTGTGGCGGCGGAGACACCGTCCAGGGTGTAGCCGGTCATGGCGGTGCCGAAAGAAATGAGCAGGAAGCTCCGTCCGGCCAGGGCGGGGTTCATAAAGTTGTGGCCCAGGCCGCCGAAGAGGCACTTGACCACCAGGATGGCAAACACGGCGCCCAGAACGGGGATGTACACCGGCACGTTTGCGGGCAGGGTCAGTGCCAGCAAGAGTCCTGTGAGGATGGCGCTGCCGTCGGTGACGGTGTTGCTCCGCTTGGTAATCCGGTCGAAGGTGTACTCCGTCAGCACCGCCGCCGTGATGGACAGCAGGATGATGAGTGCGGAATACCACCCATGGGCCCAGACACCCAGAACGGTGGTGGGCAGCAGCGCCAGCAGCACATCCCGCATCACAGCCTTGGTGGAGAGGCTGCCCCGGTCATGGGGCGCGCTGGAAATATGAAGTAATTCACTCATTCGCCAATCCCTCCTTATTTCTTCTTCGCGGCCATGATCTCGGCCTTGGTCACCTTAAACAGCTGCATCAGCGGCCGCTTGGCCGGGCAGATGTAGGTGCAGCAGCCGCAGGCAATGCATTCCAGGCCATACAGCCGGTTTTCATACCGATCATAGTTCTTCCGCTGGGCCGCCACCTGCATCAGCTGGGGAGAAAGGCCCAGGGGGCACACCCGGTTGCAGCGGCCGCAGCGCAGGCACGCGGTGATGGTTTCCTCTCCCACAGTATCGTAGGACAGGGCGGTGATGGCATTGTTGTTCTTGCAGATGGGCACATCCAACGTAGACAGGGCCACGCCCATCATGGGGCCGCCGAAGAGAATCTTCTTGGGCTCCATTCCCTCGTTCCAGCCGCCACAGGCATCAATGAGCTCGGAGCTGAGGGTGCCGATTTTCACGAAGAAATTGCCGGTGTTTTTCACGCTGTCGCCGGAAACGGTGACGGTGCGCTCCATCAGCGGCTCATTCAGGCTGACCGCCCGGTAGATGGCCCGGATGGTGGCCACATTGTCCACCACGCAGCCCGCGTCCGCCGGGAGCATGCCCAGCTTCAGGTGCTTGCCCGCCACCACGCTGATGAGGGACCGCTCGCCGCCCTGAGGGTACTTGGTCTTCAGGGGCAGGACGGAGATTCTGTCGTGACCGGCGCAGGCAGCCTCCATGGCGGCAATGGCCTGGGGCTTGTTCCGTTCGATGCCGATGATGCCCACCGCCTTGGGGAAGAGCCGCAGAATGATTTCCAGCCCCTCCACAATTTCCTGGGGGCAGGTACGCATCAGCTGATCGTCGCAGGTGATGTAGGGCTCGCACTCCGCGCCGTTGGCAATGATGTACTTGATTTTTTCCGGCTCCTTCACCGTCAGCTTCACATGGGTGGGGAAGCCGGCGCCGCCCATGCCCACAATGCCGGCGGCCTTGACCTTATCCAGGATCTCCTGATTGGTCAGCTTCTTGTAGTCGGTTTTCACGCCGACGCCCTCTGCCAGGGTGTTCTCACCGTCGCTGGTGATGACAATGGCCTGGCCCATGCCGCCGGCGGCGGTGGGACGCAGCTCCACGGCCTTCACCGTGCCGGAAACGGAGCTGACGATGTTCGCGGACACGAATCCGCTGGCCTCGGCGATTATTTGACCGGCAAGCACCCGGTCGCCCTTTTTCACCACCGGGGTGGCAGGCTTGCCGATGTGCTGGCTGGTCAGGAACACCAAATCCCCCACGGGGGTATAGGGAATCAGGGGCTTCTCGCAGGAAAGCTCCTTCATCTCCTCCGGATGGACGCCGCCTCGGAACGTTTTATCTCCCATAGACATCTCTCCTTAGTATATGAGTACTGTAATCTGATTGGGGCGAATATGCCAGGGCATATGCACCCAGCTTGGGTATTTTCTCATTATAGCGGATAAGTGACGAAAACGCAAGAATTTCAATGATTTGGTAATAAAAAATCGAATTCCCTTTTTGTGCAGTTTGGCAAAATCAAGCACTTAATATGCCTATCGCCTCTCACAGCGCCGCAGTAGTGCCGCGCTGCTTTCTCCGTTTGTTGATTCGCAGGGGACGCATTCATGCGTTGCGAAAGGCTCATGAACCACCAGGGTTCAACGAATCGAAAAACGATGATTTTTGCGTAGGGAATGCATTTATGCATTCCGCCTCGGTAACGGTTTTATCGAGGTATGTTGAATGGAAAAAAGTTAAAAAGCAGGGACCCGTTACCATCCAACGAACCACGGATGTTCACCGGCCTTTCGGAACGGATGAATCCGTTCCCTACGCAGAACACATCGTTTTTACGATTCAATACTCCCTGGTGATTTGCGGCCAGGGCGGAATTCAGGTTGGCTCTGGATCATGGAGGCGGGGGAAATTTTATCCCCCCGAAGCGTTTAAGCTCCGGGGGGGATTGGATTGTCAAACGATTTCCACCTTGATGGTGTTGGTGTTGCCGGTTTTGCCGTTGATGGGGCCGCCGGTGAGCACCACTCTGTCACCGGGCTGCAGGTTCAGCACCTTTTTGGCACTGGCAAGGGCATGGTAGAACATCACATCCTGGGAGGTGAACTCCTCCGCCAGCACCGGAGTCACACCCCAGCTCAGGCTCAGGCGGCGGTAGATGCGCTCGTCGGTGGTCATGCCGATGATGTCCACCGGGCAGCGGAACCGGCTGACCATCCGGGCGGTGGTACCGGAGACGGAGCAAACCACAATGGCCTTGGCCTCCACGTCGATGGCCATGGAGCAGGTGGCGTGGGACACCGCGTCCAGGGTGTTGCGGATGCGGAAATCATAGTTGCGGAAGCGCTTGCTGTAGCTGGTGTGCTGCTCGGTGAATTCGCAGATGGCGGCCATGGTCTTCACCGCCTCCACCGGGTATTTGCCTGCGGCGGACTCGCCGGAGAGCATCACGGCGCTGCTGCCGTCGTACACGGCGTTGGCCACGTCGGAAATCTCCGCCCGGGTGGGCCGGGGATTCTGAATCATGGATTCCAGCATTTCCGTGGCGGTGATCACCCGCTTACCCAGCATCCGGCAGGTGGAGGTCAGCCGCTTCTGAATGGCGGGCACCTCCACAAAGGGAATTTCCACCCCCAGATCGCCCCGGGCGATCATAATGCCGTCGGCCACCTGGCAGATTTCCTCCGCATTGTCCACGCCGGACTGGTTTTCAATCTTGGCAATCAGGTCGATGTTGCCGCCGCCGTTGGCCGCCAGGAAATGCTTCAATTCCTCCATATCGCTCTTGGTGGACACAAAGGAGGCCGCCACAAAGTCCACCCCGTTCTTGATGCCGAAGAGCAGATCCTGCTTGTCCTGCTCGCTGAGGTAGGGGCCGGTCATCACCTTGTTGGGGAAGCTCATGCTCTTCCGGTTGGACAGCACGCCGCCGGTGAGCACCTTGGTCACCACATTGCTGCCCTCCAGGGAAGTGACCTCAAACACCACCAGGCCGTTGTTCACCAGGATCCGGTCTCCCACAGACAGATCGTTCACCAGGCCCTGATAGTTCACGCTGACCCGGGTTTCGTCTCCCTCCACCTCGTCGGTGGTGAAGATAAAGCTGTCCCCCTCTTTCACAGTGACCTTTCCTGCCGCAAAGGTACGGATGCGGTACTCCGGCCCCTTGGTATCCAGCATGATGGCGATGGGCATGCCCAGCTCCCGACGGACCTCCTTGATCAGGTCGATCTTGGCCTGATGCTCCGGGTAGCTGCCATGGGAGAAATTCAGCCGGGCCACATTCATGCCGGCCTTGCACATTTCGGTCAGTGTCTGCTTATTCTCGGAGGACGGACCGATGGTGCAGATAATCTTCGTTTTACGCATAGAAACGCTCCTTTTCGGTTTTCCTAATGATAACAGGGATTGGGAAAAAATACAATCCCTTTTCCCCGTCAAAAAATCCCAGCGTTACTCCATTCTCTTTTTCATCCGGCGGATTCTGGCTTTCAGGTGGCGCCGCCGCCGATGGCGCTGGAGCTGACGGCGGAACAGGAGGACCATGAAAATCAGCAGCAGCACCCCCACCACCGCGGCGGGAATCCGCAGGGCATTCAGGATGGCCTGCACCTGCTCCGGGCTGGTTCCGCCGGCACTGAGCAGCTCCGCCAGAATGAAGGCCTCCCTCTGGGGGGCGGGGCGCTCCAGCTTCACCCGCACCTGGGGCAAGACTGCCCCCTCCAGGGAGGCATCGATGCCCACGGTGGTCTGCAGGGGGCCGTTCTCCGAAAGGACCGCATCCTCTGAAAGGGAATAGCGAATATCCGTAAACAGTGCACCGGCGGGGATGAGGTAGGTGAATTTCTGCCCCTTGACCGGGGTGTACTCCCCCAGGGACAGCTGGGCGGTGATCTGCTCCCCGGAGACATTCACCGAGGAATAGTGGGAGAAGCCATAGTCCAGCAGCTTGTGGGTATCCTTGTATTTATCCTCCAGCAGGGGGGATTTCAGGGTGATGGCCACCAGGGTGGTCTGTCCCTTTCGCACGGCGGCGGCAAAGGTACCCTGGGCGCTGGAGGTCCAGCCGGTTTTGGCCAGGAGCACCCCATCGTAGTAATACTGTCCGCCGGGGAGCAGCCGGTCCTTGTTGGCAAAGCTCCGGGCGGAAGAGAGGTTGGTGGCGGAGAGGGTATAGTTCACCGTGGAAAAGTAAGTTGCCAGCCCCTCCTGCTTCAGTGCCGCGGCGGTAATCAGCGCCATATCGTAGGCGGTGGTCACATGGCCGCTGTCCGGCAGGCCGTTGGCGTTGGTAAAGTGGGTGTTCAGCGCCCCCAGCTCCCGGGCCTTTTCGTTCATTTTCTCCGCAAAGGCCTCCAGGCTGCCGCTCACTGCCTCCGCCAGCACATTGGCCGCATCGTTGGCCGATTCCATGCCGATGGCATACAGGGCCTGGTCCACGGTAAGCCGCTCCCCGGCCAATAGGCCAATATGGGAGGAGGTGCGGGGCACCGCGTTCACCGCCGTCTGGGACACCGTGAGTACCTGCTCCGGCTCCAGCGCCTCCATGGCCAGCAGGGCGGTCATCAGCTTGGTGATGCTGGCGGGATACAGCTGCTCATTCATGTTCTTTTCATAGAGCACCACACCGGTATCCGCGTCCATCAGCACCGCCGCCTGGGATGCCAGCTGCAGCGTTTCCTCCGCCTTGGCCGGAACCGAGGTCAGCACCAGAAGAACGCAGAGCACCCCGCCGATCAGCCTCGCCTTGCAATGTCCCATATGTTCCCAAACCCCTTAAACTCAGAATTCTTTCAGTATATCCGCGAAACCTTAAATGAAGCTTTCATTTAAGGCCTTCACCATCAAATTGGAATTTGTCAGTATGTGTTCGTAGGGAACGCATTCATGCGTTCCGCCTGGGTAATGGTTTTGCGCCGGTGCATTGAATGGGAAAATCTTGATTCTTTTCGTAGGGAACGGATTTAGGCCTTCCGCTCCCCTTATTGTTTCAAAATCGGTTGGATAAATGGCAAAATGCCAATCATACGTCCTCCAAAATACCACTCAACGAACTGCGGTGATCATCGAACCTTTCGGAACGGATAAATCCGTTCCCTACGAAACATCCTGTCAAATCCCAATTTTTTGGGTGTGCATTGGCCTTTCCCTCAGGCCATTTTCAGCACAACGCCCAGAACCGCCGAGGCGGCAATAAACCAGATGGGGTGAAGCCCTTTCAGCTTTTTCACGTGGGTGGCCCCATACACCGCCGCGGCCAGCACCAGCGCCTTCCAGCTCAGCGCCGCCTGGGCGATTTTGTAGATGGACTCCACCCGCAGCACGGCAATGAGCACAATATCCACCCCGGCGGCGGAGATCAGCGCCACAGAGGCGGGGCGCAGGCCGTACAGAGTGGCATCCACCAGCTTGCTGTCGCGAAACCGCTTCAGGAAATAGGCCACGATCATGATCACAATGATGCTGGGGGTAATCAGACCCAGTGTGGCGATGATGGCCGCCAGGACACCCATCACCGGGCCCCCCAGCTCCTGAGAGCCCACGGTGTAGCCCACATAGGTGGCCATGTTCACGCCCATGGGCCCAGGGGTGCTCTCGGACACGGCAATCATGTCCGCCAGCTGAGAGGCGGTATACCAGCCGGTTTTGGCGGAAATCTCCTGCAAAAAGGGAACAGTGGCCATGCCGCCGCCAATGGCAAAGAGACCGGTTTTGAAAAATTCCCAGAAAAGCTTTAGAAGAATCATTTCCCCCGCACCCCCATTTTCGTAAATACCAGGCCCAGCACACCGGCAATGATCACGGAATAAATGGGCGAGAAATTAAAGAACACCGCCGCGGCGAACAGCACCAGATAGATAGCCAGTGTTGCCTTGTCCTTCACCGCAGAGTGAAAGAGCTTCACCACGGAATTGAAGATGAACACGCACACGCACACCCGGATGCCCCCCAGGGCATTCTGCACCCAGAGGATATCGGCAAAATTGTTGATTACCGCCGCGATGATGGAGATGATGATCACCGAGGGAGAGACCACCCCGAGGGTGGTGAGGATGCCGCCCAGGATGCCCCGGTATTTCCGGCCGATAAAGGTGGCCACATTCACCGCAATGACGCCGGGGGTGCACTGGCCGATGGCATAGTAGTCCACCAGCTCCTCCTCCGTGGCCCAGTGCTTCTTTTCCACCACCTCCCGCTGCAAAATGGGAAGCATGGCATAGCCGCCGCCAAAGGTGACTGCCCCCAGCTTGAAAAAGGTGAAATAAAGATCCAGCAGTTCTTTCAAGATTTTTCCTTCTTTCTTACAGATAATCCGATTCATTATACCACGGTAGAGGCCGTTTCGCAAGGAAAATCAGCACCCGCCGTTGGTTTTCGGCAAATGCTTTTGGGACTCCGGTTATATCGTCAGCTCTTGTCCGCCCTGCCCATTCCGGAAGAACATCACATCGTAAATCGGAAGGTAGGTGATCTTGCCGTCGTGGATGACGGTTCTTTCGTTGGAGAGGACATAGGCTTTTTTGATGTGGTAATCCTCATTCCGGACAAAGGCGTTCAGGGCGCTGTGGACGGTGTAATCCTTGCCGGACTTCACCGCAATGGGGACGGCGGACAGGCTGTCGTAATCGTCGATCAGATAATCCACCTCTCCCTTGCTGCGGTTGTCATAATAAAACAGCCGGTACCCGTGGGCCATCAGTTCGCTGGCAACCACGCTTTCGTAGACAGAGCCGAGATTGACGCTCCGTTCGTCATCCAGGATGGCCCGGATGTTATTCCCGTACAGAATTCCGGTGAGGATGCCCACATCATTCAGGTACAGCTTCAGCAGATTCTTCCCAGAGGATTCAATCAGCGGGAACACAGGCGTGGAGATGGCCTGGACATCCAAGGCAATGCCGGAGCTCACCAGGTACTCAAATTCATCGGCATAGTCCCCAAAGGTCTTTCCCCGCTTGTTTTCGATGCGCTGCGCTACTACCCGTTTTTTCTTGTTTTCCATGTTGGAGGGAATCAAATCGTAAATCCGGCGTATTTTCAGCTTTCGCTCCTCGTCGTATTTGGAGGCATCGGCGGCGTAGTAGTCGTGAATTTCCCGCTGGATTTCCCGAATGAGCTGGATGTTGTGGTGTTCCAGGTAGGAATTCACCGCATCCGGCAGCCCGCCCACCAGCAGATACTTCTGAAACAGCTCCATCATTTTCCGGTGAGCCGCCTCGTCCAGCGCCTCCTCCCGGCGGAACTTCTGTTCCATAGCGGAAACGGCGAAGGGATTTACTCCGTTGGCGTATAAAAATTCCTCGAAATCCAAGGGGAACATCCTTACCTTACGGATGCTGCCCATGGGAATGGAGCTGGTTTGTGCCAGGGTAACGCCCAGCAGGGAGCCGCTGGCAATATAAGTGAACTTTCCATCCTGGCAGAGGAATTTCAGCAGCGTCAGGAGCTGGGGATAGGCTTGAATTTCATCCAGAAAAATCAAGGTGTTCTCCCGCTGCTGCATCCGGCTTCCCGCCAGCATGCTGACCTGGAGATAAAAATCCTCCGCCGTTCTCACCTGAGAAAACAGGCGGTCTCCCAAGGCATCCTCCACCAAGTTGATTTCAATAAAATTCTCAAAGAGCCTCTTCCCCACATGCCGGATGATGTAGGTCTTTCCCACCTGCCTGGCTCCGTCAATCAGCAGAATTTTCCGTGTGCCGCTTTTCAGATGGTCTTCAATCAGAGACTCTATTTTCCGATACAGCATGAGTACCGCTCCCTTAAATGACATTTCAATAAAATCATAGCATATCATTTATGACATTTCAATAGAAATACGTCATCAAAACTATGACATTTCAAAAATCTTCCCCCGGAGGCAATCCGGGGGAAAGAAACGGGGCGCTTAATTCTCTCGATAGGTAATCTGCTGCCGGAACAGAAAATGGTCCGCATAGCCGATCATCAGTTCGATGGTGCCGGGCTCGGAAACGTGCCGCCCCTCAAAATTCCAGAAGCGAAGCATTTCCTCCGTCACGGTGAAGCGGACCTGCTTTTCCTCATTGGGCCCGAAAGCGATTTTCTGATAGCCGATGAGCTGCTGCACCGGGCGCACCACCGAGGCCACCGGGTCACGCATATAAAGCTGCACCACCTCTTTGCCCGGGCGGGAGCTGTGGTTGCGGAGGGTGACGCTGACCTGGATAGGCTCTTTCGCGGTCAACACCGGGGCGGAAACCTCCATATCGCTGTAAGTAAATTCGGAATAGGACAGGCCGTGGCCAAAGGAGTACAGGGGCAGGGTGCCGCAGTCGATGTAGTCCGAGGCAAAACGCTGCTGCCTGGCTTCCGCCGTCCAGTGGGGCCGGCCGGTATTGGGATGGTTATAGTAAATGGGGCACTGACCCACACTCCGGGGGAAGGTCATCGCCAGCTTGCCGCAGGGATTGGCCCGGCCAAAGAGCAGGTTTGCCGCCGCGCTGCCGCCCTCGGACCCGGGGAACCACATGGTAAGAATGGCCGGGGCGATCTCATCCAGCTCATGAATATCCAGGGGCCGCCCGTGGAAGAGCACCACCGCCGTGTTGGGGTTGGCCTCTATCACCGCCCGGGCCAGCTCAAGCTGCATACCCGGCAGCCGGATGTCCGTCCGGCAGTTGCCCTCGCCGGAATAGCTCTGGGGCTCACCCAGGCACAAAATCACCGCCTGGGCATTCTTCGCCGCCTCCACCGCTTCGGCAAAGCCGGAGGTATCCCGGTCCTCCCACCGGCAGCCGCAGCCGGGGGCAACGGCGATTTGGGCATCGGGCAGCAAATCCCGGATGCCCTGGGCCACGGTCACGCTGTCCTCATCCCGGCCGCAGCAGCTCCAGGAGCCGATGATGCCCTGCTCCCGGGCAAAGGGTCCGATCACCGCCAGCCGATTCAGCTTTTCATCCAGGGGAAGCAGACCGTTGTTTTTCAGCAGCACGGCGGACTGCTCCGCTGCCTCCCGGGCAATATCCCGGTGCTCCGGACAGAGGAACATGGCCTCCGCCCTCTGCTGATCGGCACCGTGGTAGGGATTCTCAAACAGGCCCATCCGGTCTTTCAGCGCCAGCACCCGGCGTACGGCGGCATCGATCTGCTCTTCGGAAACCGTCCCCTCCTCCACCAGCTCTTTCAGGTGGTGCAGATAGGTGCTGGAGCACATTTCAATGTCGCAGCCGTTCCCGAACGCCAGCTTGGCGGCCTGCTTTTCGTCGGCGGCAATGCCGTGGACCAGCAGCTCTCTCAGGGCATCGTAGTCGCTGATGACCAGGCCCTGATAGTTCCATTCCTCTTTCAGGATTTTCTGCATCAGCCAGGGATTCGCCACCGAGGGGATGCCGTTGAGGGAATTGAACGAGGGCATCAGAAGCTGTGCACCGGCATCGATGCAGGCCTTATAGGCAGGGAGATAGAATTCCCGCAGCTCCCGCTCCGACCGCTCCACCAGATTGTAGTCCCGGCCCGCCTCCGCACCGCCGTAGCCTGCAAAATGCTTGACGCAGGCGGCCAGGTTCTCCGGCTTTTTCAGGTCGTCCCCCTGAAAGCCCTCCACCTGGGCCGCCCCCAGGTCACCGGAGAGCATGGGGTCCTCGCCGCAGCACTCCATCACCCGGCCCCACCGGGGGTCCCGGGCATAGTCCACCAGGGGGGTAAAGGTGCCCTGCACGCCGCTTGCCCCCGCCTCCCGGGCCGCCATCCGGGAGCAGTTCTTTGCCAGCTCCGGGTCAAAGGAGCAGCTCAGGCCCAGCGGGATGGGATAGATGGTGCGGTAGCCATGGATCACATCCATCATAAACAGCATGGGGATTTTGTTGGGGTCCTTGGCCAGGTGCATGTCCTGCATCTGCTTCATCTCGTCGGCAGAGGCAAAATTCAGCACGCTGCCCAGTCGCCCCAAGTCCGCCTCCAACAGACCGAACTGGGCCATGGGTCCGGTGATTTCGGCACTGGTGTCCAGAAACACGCTGCCGTTGTACTGCATCAGCTGCCCGATTTTTTCCTCCAGGGTCATCCGGGATAAAATCGCTTCTATATTTGCCACAGAGAAAACCTCCATTCATCGTATCTATCCATATGGTACCGTATTTCCCGCCTTTTTTCAACTGATTTCTGAATATCTCCCAAGGGCGACCGATAACCGGCAGGTCCCGTCCGTCATAAGATGGTTGGGAGGCGAACAGAAATGAATCCCTGTGAATTGACCGCTTCTGTCACGGCCCTGGCCAATGCCCTGGCCTGCAGACTGAGCGAGGAGGAATTGGGCCTGCTGGCCGTGGTGCTGACCCAGCTTGGCGACACCTTGACCACCATCGCAGCCCAAAAAGCCATTTGCTGCAAACGGGAACAAAAATAGGGTGGCGAAAGCCACCCTATTTTTGTGATCAACGGAAGGAAACACAACGCAACAAATTTCTTATTCAAAAAACTCCCGGTGGATGGCCCGGATGGCGGGCTCAAAATCCGGCTCCGCCACGCCCACAATGACGTTCATCTCCCCGGCGCCCTGATCGATGACCCGGACGCTGATGCCGCTGCCGCCCAAAGCGGAAAACAGTCTGGCGCACACGCCGGGCCGGCCCGTCATGCCCCGGCCCACCACGGCGATCATGGCCAGGTGATCCTCCATGAGGATGCTGTCTGGGTGGACCGCCAGGGTGATGTCCTCTTTCAGCTGCTCCCGGCAGTTTTCCATGGCGTCGGTGGGCACCACCAGGCAGACGCTGCCCAGGCCCGTGGCCAGATGCTCAAAGGGCACATTCCAGTGCTCCAGGCAGGACAGGATCCGCCGGACATAGCCCACCATGGAGTTGGTATTCTCCCGCTCGATCTGGATGGCGGTGTAGTTTTTCCGACCGGCAATGCCGGTGATGGGCCCATCGGGCTTTTCGCCCCGGGGCACGATCCAGGAGCCGGGGGCCTGGGGCCGGAAAGTATTGAGAATGTGGATGGGGATGCCGCTGCGGCGCACCGGGAGCACCGAATCCTCATGGAGCACGGTGGCCCCCCGGTAGGCCAACTCCCGCAGCTCCTTATAAGTAATGGCGCGGAGGGGGGCTGCCTGGGGGACGATTCTGGGGTCGGTGACCAGCATGCCGTCCACATCCGTCCAGTTTTCATAGACCTGGGCATCCATGGCGCTGGCCACCAGGGCTCCCGAAATATCGCTGCCGCCCCGGCTGAAGGTGTGAATCTGCCCATCGGGCATCACCCCGTAATAGCCGGGCAGGACAGCATGGGGCAGACGGCGCAGCTTTTCAAACAGGGCATGGCGGGTTTTCACCTCGTCCAGATTCCCCTGCTCGTCAAAAAACACGCACTCCTCCGCATCCACAAAGGGCCAGTCCAAAAAGGCCGCCATGATCCGGGCGGAGAGGTATTCCCCGCAGGAGGCCAGATAGTCGGCGTTGTGGGGCAGCTGCTTCATTTCGGCGAAATCCTGGCTTAAGTCCAGCGAAATGCCCAAATCCTCCACGATCTCCCGGAAGCGGGCTTCAATGGGCGCAAAATCCGCCTGGTTTCCGCTCTGCTGGAAGCGGTAGAGCAGGTCGGTGACCTTGATGTCGCTGTCGCACCGCTTTCCCGGGGCGGAGACCACCACATACCGGCGATTCGGATCGGCCCGGATAATCTCCGCCACATGGCGGAACCGTGCCCCATCGGCCAGGGAGGTGCCGCCGAATTTTGCCACAATCATCTTTTTCCACTTCCCAATCTGATTTTGAAGTCATCATAACCGAAATCCGTGGATTTTTCAAGGCCTTCATCCTTTTTCCACACCCAGATATCCGGCAGGGGCATTCCGTTGAAGGTGTTGTTCTTGCAGGTGGTGTAGATGGCCATGTCCCCGAAAATCAGCCTGTCGCCCTCTTTCAGGGGGGCGTCAAAGCTGTAGTCTCCGATGATATCCCCGGAAAGGCAGGTAGGCCCCCCCAGGCGATAGGTGTATTTCTTCCCCCCCGGCTCCCCGGCCCCCAGCAGGGGCGGGCGATAGGGCATTTCAAGCACATCCGGCGTGTGGCAGGCGGCGCTCATGTCCAGAATCGCCACCTTGGTGCCGCCATTCTCCGTCAAATCCAGCACGGAGGTGAGAAGATACCCGGCGTTCAGCGCCCAGGCCTCCCCGGGCTCCAGGTAGACCTCCACCCCCCAGCGCTCCTGGGCCCTGAGGATGCAGCGTTCCAGCCGGGAAATGTCATAATTTGGCCTTGTGATGTGGTGGCCGCCGCCGAAATTCAGCCACCGCATCCCGGGAAGAATGTCCCCGAATTTCTCTTCCACCGCATCCAGCGTAATTTCCAGAGCGTCGGCATCCTGCTCACAAAGGGTATGAAAATGCAGCCCATCCAGCAGGGAAATCAGCGCCGGGGTCATTTTGGCATCCCACTGCTCCCGGGTGGTGCCCAGGCGGCTGCCGGGGGCGCAGGGGTCGTAGATGGCATGGCCCTCCTGGGTGGAGCATTCCGGGTTAATCCGCAGTCCCACGCTTTTCCCCGCCGCCCTGGCCCGGAAGCCGAATTTTTCCAGCTGGCCGGGGGAATTGAACACGATGTGATCCGCATACCCCAGGATTTCTTCAAAATCCCGCTCCCGGTAGCCGGCGCAGAATACATGGACCTCCTTCCCCGGCATTTCCTCCGCTCCCAGCCGGGCCTCAAACAGGCCGCTGGCCTCCGTTCCATCCAGGTAGGGCGCCATGGCGGGATACAGGTTAAAGTTGGAAAAGGCCTTTTGCGCCAGGAGCATTTTGGCTCCGGTTTTCTCCGCCACCGAAGACAGCAGCGCGCCGTTTTTCAGCAGCTGCCCCTCATCCAGAATATAGGCCGGGGTGGGTATTTTTGCAAACAGCTCGGCGGGGTTCTTTTCTCCCAGGCCCCAAAAGGGCGGGCGGTGGTCAATGGTCATGGCGAACCTCCTTTTTCGTGGAAGCAATGTCTCTGCGGCAATACCGTAGGGCTTATGGCTGTCCCCCGCCGCCGGGATATCACTGTGATTCCTCAGTCCACCAGCACGGGGCAGTGGCTCTCGCTGCGGGGCAGGCCGTGCTTGTCCAGGGCGTCCAGGAAAGGATCGGGGTCAAATTCCTCCACGGTGTGCACGCCGGGGGCAGTCCATTTGCCGGTGAGCAGCATCATGGCGCCGCACATGGCGGGCACGCCGGTGGTGTAGGAAATGGCCTGGGAGCCCACCTCCCGGTAGCACTCCTGGTGGTCGCAGACATTATAGATATAGTAAGTTTTTTCCTTGCAGTCCTTTTTGCCGGTAAAGATGCAGCCGATGTTGGTCTTGCCGTGGGTCCGGGGGCCCAGGCTGGCAGGGTCCGGCAGCAGCGCCTTCAGGAACTGGATGGGCACGATTTCTTTCCCCTCAAACAGGATGGGGATGGTGGACAGCATGCCCACATTTTCCAGGCACTTCATGTGGGTCAGATAGCTCTGGCCAAAGGTCATGAAGAACCGGATCCGCTTTACCTCCGGGATGTTCAAGGCCAGGGACTCGATCTCCTCATGGTGGAGCAGGTACATGTCCTTCCGGCCCACCTGGTCGAAGTCATACTCCCGCTTGACGGACATGGCGGGGATCTCCACCCAGTGCCCGTCCTGCCAGTAAGAGCCGGGGGCGGATACCTCCCGCAGGTTGATCTCGGGGTTAAAATTGGTGGCAAAGGGATAGCCGTGGTCGCCGCCGTTGCAGTCCAGAATGTCGATGGTGTCAATGGTATCGAACTCGTGCTTCTTAGCGTA
>OBLI01002609.1_pt1 | contig 14996 bp, 13 predicted proteins | sample 1519701 | NCBI WGS metagenome assembly OBLI01 (sample SAMEA3663005, study PRJEB22513) | pig gut metagenome | biome: pig gut; feature: pig-associated habitat; material: faeces | place: France | collected 2012 | reverse complement strand
ACTACGACTCTATGCCCTGCATGACTGTCGCATCACTCGAAATGTCGGATGAACCTTTTTTTTCTAATTCAACGGCCACCGTCAATAAATGCTATAATACAGGTGCAGTAAGCGGAGATAGAGAAGTCGGCGGCGTGTGCGGAAGAAATACGACTTCCCCTTCTTATTCAACGGCCACAGTCATTAACTGTTATAACATAGGTGCAGTAAGCGGATATAGCGAAGTCGGCGGCGTGTGCGGAAATAGTGCACCTGTATATGATCCTGGTCAAAATAATGCTTATACATATATCAAAAACTGCTATAACATAGGCACTGTCAGCGGAACAAGCAGTGTCGGCGGCGTGTGTGGTTCTGCGTTGTTCGATTTTCAATCAGGAACATCATATTATTCTAAAATTGAAAACTGCTATTATAATACTGATATATATAGCGGATATGCCGTAGGTTATATAGTTGAAGGTGGCACTGTCTGTACAAAAGTTGAGGGCAAGACCTCTGCAAAGTTTAGGAGCGGCGAGGTGGCTTATCTTCTTTTCTATGGCAATAACGACGGTGTTTGGGGACAGGCCATAGGCACTGAGAGTTATCCGGTTCTCGGTGGGCAAACGGTTTACCAATTTACTCCAACGTGTTCTTCTGGGAGCGAAAATAAGGCTTACTCAAATACATACTATCAGAATAATATTCCCGACCATTACTATATCAACGGAATCTGTTCCGCTTGTGGCGGTTATCAGCCAGCCCAAAAGAACGAAGAGGGTTATTACGAAATCGACAACGCTGGTCAGCTCTTTTGGTTTGCAGGGTTGGTGAATGGTGATGAAAAAGTGTGTACAGGTGATGTAACTCAAAACGCTGGCGCATGTGCTACTCTCACGGCAAACATAACGGTGAACTCAGGTGTGCTTAAAGCTGACGGCACGCTCGCAGATGGCGCAAGCGGCTTCATTCAATGGACACCTATCGGCAACTATGATAACCAATACTCTGGCACATTCAACGGACACGGCAAATCTATCAGCGGATTGTATTTCAATAATTCGGAAACATCGTATGTCGGCTTGTTCGGTTCAACTAATCAAGGGACAATACAGAATGTAGGTGTGGTAGATTCTTATTTTAATGGAGGTGAATATGTCGGTGGTATGTGCGGACAGAATAAAGGCACAATAACGAACTGCTATTATGCAGGTTCGGTCAACGGTACTTCTAATGTCGGTAATATTTGCGGCATATTAGATTCTGAAGGTATCATAACTTACTGTTATTACCTCGCAAATAAAGACGATGGGAATGGCGGAAAGACCTCCGATCAGTTTGCAAACGGAGAGGTGGCTTGGCTGCTCAACGGCGGAAGTGTTGACGGCACAACCAGCGCCACAACCGACGGCACGCAGGCATGGTATCAGACATTGAGCGATGACGGCGACGCATGGCCTATTGGTACAAACACTGGCACGAATACGGTATATCAGGTGGAATATTATTCTTGCGATGGTAAAACAAACTTGGGCAAGACATACTCCAACACCAATGAAACTGTGGTGAAACCCCATGAGCTGATAGGCGAGAACATCTTAAACGAAGTTAATCATTTTTATACTAACACATGTCAGACAGAAAACAAAACCGTGTATTTCATTGATGCTGCGGGCACCATCGAAGCCACGCCCAATGCAGAGGCAACAGAATTCACCGTGGTTTCCTATACACTGACAGATGCTATCCTGTATGACAGCAAGGCAGAGTTCACGGTGACGGATTTCACATACAACCGCACATTCAGCCATGACAAATGGGTCGCTGTGTATGTGCCTTTCGAAATCAACTGTGGCGAGTTGCCTACAGACATGGAAATGGCTGTTGTAAACAACTTCCACGAATATGAGCAGGAGGATGGAACGTACAACGTGGTATTGGAGGTAAAGCGCAAGACAAGCGGCACAATCCCTGCCCTCACGCCTTGCGTTATGCGCATGAAGACAGCTCTGACGGAAGCGACGGAGAAGGAAATCCGACTTACCAACGTGCCTTTCTCTCCCGCTGCGGACAAGTATATCGATTGCTACAGCGTGGAACGCTACTATAAGTTCACCGGCTCGCTTGCCGGAATGGAAGCCGGTTCTCTGAATGACGGAACGGACTTTGTGCTCAACCAGGGCAAACTGAACAAAGCCAATGAGAAAACTTCTCTGAAGGCGCAGCGCTGGTATCTCTCTGCCACTGACCGCAATGGCAACAGCAGCGCATCCGTTGCCTCACTGCGCAGTATCGCCATCCAGGTGGTTGGCGAAAGCGATGTGACCGGCATTGAAGACATCCACGTTGTCACAGAAAAGGCAACTTCAGCACGCGAAGGCATCTTTGACCTGCAAGGTCGCAAGCTGAACAGCGAACCCTCCGAAGGTGTCTATATCAAGAACGGCACCAAATACGTAAAATAAATTCTACGCTATGAACATGAACAAGAAGGTTTATACGATGCCTGCTACGCAGGTGTTTGAAATGGATCCCCAACAGGTATTGGCCGCTTCGTCGGTAGACGACAAGTGTGGCGCGCTTTACGACGAGATAGAGTTCAGCGACGAATACTGCACGGACCCCGAATAAGGGAGAAAGAGCACATTCGGCTCATTCATAACCCGGGGCTGCAAGCCGGCATCTTTTGGCCTGCTTGCAGCCCCCCCTCTTTAGCCTGAACGGAATATATTCCGCACAGCAACAAAAACATCTTCTTCCCTCAAAGATTCCATCAATCTTGAACGAAACAGAAGAAAATCAAAGAAAAAAACATGGAGATATTTGCTCTTTTACAAATATTTCATACTTTTGCACCCCGAAAGGCGAAATGGCTCTTGGCACGGTCAATATAAGATACCACCCCAAGATTACGCAACAACAACTTCTGAAAACCGTCCGACAACGAGAGCAACGCAACATTTCGCATCTCACTTACACATTTCACACCGAAACAAAGCGAAAGCAATGTCTAAGATTTGTCAAATTACAGGAAAAAAGGCCATGGTTGGCAACAATGTTTCGCACTCGAAGCGCCGCACAAAGCGCACGTTTGACGTAAACTTGTTCTATAAGAAGTTCTACTATGTTGAACAGGACTGCTGGATTAGCCTCCGCATCAGCGCAGCAGGCTTGCGTCTGATCAACAAAATTGGCTTGGACGCTGCACTTTGCAGTGCCGTTGCCAAAGGATATTGCGACTGGAAAGACATTAAGGTAATCGGATAAAAATAGCATACAATGGCTGGAAAGAAAGCTAAAGGCAACCGCGTTCAGGTAATCCTTGAATGCACCGAAATGAAAGAAAGCGGACTTCCCGGAACTTCGCGATACATCACTACCAAAAATCGCAAGAACACCCCGGAACGCTTGGAGTTGAAGAAGTACAACCCCATCCTCCGCAGAATGACCATTCACAAAGAAATCAAATAATACCGCATAAGACATGGCAAAGAAAGCAGTCGCCACCCTTCAGGAAGGCAAGACCGACGGACGCGCCTACACCAAGGTCATCAAAATGGTAAAAAGCCCCAAAACCGGTGCTTACATTTTCGACGAACAAATGGTTCGCAACGAAGAAGTGAAAGATTTCTTCAAGAACTAATATCGCGTAATTTCAATCTGCTTACGCCAACATGACGCTTATCATGACAGCGCAAACAGAGCATGAAACATAATGCAGAGGGTCGGGCTATGGTGCCCAACCCTCTAATTTTATATCTAAAAGTGTGATGTATCCAACACTTTTTACCTAATTTTGCAAACGACATTCTATTCAAACCACTTAGTACACCAGCCCAAGAAATCTACAAAGGTCCTACTGCAAATACAAAAGGGCATTGCCTACATTAAAGAGCTCAGCAAAGAGGAAGAAAGCAAACCCTTGGGACAAACCTTCTTTTCGTTACAAACGACTGACAAACTCCAAAGCGGGACCTTTTATTTCTACCTTCAGGCAGTACTTCCGTGGACTGTACATATTTTACAACAAGATGGGTATATTCAGCATTTTCTCCAAGAAAGAGAAAAAAGAAGTCCTCGATGCAGGGCTGGAAAAGACCAAAACCAGTTTCTTTGGCAAACTCTCACGCGCCATTGCCGGTAAAAGCAAAGTGGACGACGAAGTGCTTGACAGGCTTGAAGAAATCCTGATTACGTCCGATGTCGGCACGGAAACAACGGTCGACATCATTCACCGCATTGAAGAACGTGTGGCCCGCGACAAATATGTCAGCACGTCCGAACTCCATCGCATCCTCAAAGAAGAAATAGCCGCACTCCTCACCATGGACGGCAAGACTGACACGGAAGGCTTTGACCTCGCAGGGGCTGAGAAACCTTATGTCATCATGGTGGTAGGCGTAAACGGTGTGGGAAAAACGACTACCATCGGGAAACTGGCCTACCAATTCAAGCAGGCCGGACTGAAAGTGGTGCTGGGCGCAGCAGACACATTCCGTGCTGCGGCGGTGGAACAATTAGTGATTTGGGGAGAACGAGTTGGCGTACCCGTTGTCAAGCAGCAAATGGGAAGCGACCCGGCCAGCGTAGCCTACGACACCATCAGTTCTGCCAAAGCGAATAACGCCGATGTGGTCATCATCGACACCGCCGGCCGCCTGCACAACAAAATAGGCCTCATGAACGAACTCACGAAAATCAAGAAGGTCATGCAGAAAGTGTCGCCCTCGGCACCCGACGAAGTCCTTTTGGTACTCGACGGCAGCACCGGCCAGAACGCTTACGAACAGGCCAAACAGTTTGTCAAAGCCACCGAGGTGACCTCCCTCGCCATCACCAAACTCGATGGAACTGCCAAAGGCGGTGTGGTCATCGGCATTTCCCATCAGCTCCAAGTACCGGTCAAGTACATCGGACTGGGAGAGAAAATGACAGACTTGCAGCCTTTTAACCGTCACGATTTTGTAGAAACCCTTTTTGAAGGCAACTCGCTTTAAAAGATTTCCTCGCTATTTCAAACCTTACCATCATGCGCACGGTCGACATCATCACCATGGGGTGTTCCAAAAACCTCATCGACTCCGAACAACTCCTCAACCAGTTTCAAGAACAAGGGTTCAACGTCTACCACAACCCGGAAGAAACTCACGGCGACATTGCCGTGGTCAACACCTGCGGCTTCATTGCCGACGCCAAAGAGGAAAGCATTGACATGATACTGGAGCTTTGCGAACTAAAGGAAGCCCGAAAACTCAACCATGTGTTTGTGATGGGTTGTCTTTCCGAAAGGTATCTCACAGAGTTGCGTGAAGAAATACCGCAAGTGGACAAATACTACGGGAAATTCAATTGGAAAGAACTACTCGCTGATTTGCAAGCCACCTTCAATCCCCAGACGCTCCAACACCGCGTTATCACCACCCCATCGCACTACGCTTATCTCAAGATTTCAGAAGGCTGCAACCGCCAATGTGCCTACTGCGCCATACCTCTCATCACCGGCAAACATACCAGCCGCCCCATGGAGGACATTCTCCAGGAAGTGCGAGACCTCACGGCCCAAGGCGTGAAAGAGTTCCAGGTCATTGCCCAAGAGCTCACCGCCTACGGCACAGACCTTTACGGCGAACAACGGCTACCGCAGCTGGTGGAGCAGATGGCGCAAATTCCCGGCGTGGAATGGATACGCCTCCACTACGCCTACCCCACTCGCTTCCCTCTCGACCTCCTTCGCGTCATGCGGCAGTACGACAATGTCTGCAACTATCTTGACATCGCCCTTCAGCACATCTCGGACAACGTACTCCACCTCATGCGTCGCCACATTACCCGCGAAGAAACGCTGGAACTCATAGAGAAAATGCGTGAGGAAGTGCCCGGTATCTGCCTGCGCACCACGCTCATGGTGGGTTTCCCAGGTGAAACAGAAGAGGACTTTGAGGAACTCCTCGAATTTGTACGCGAAGTCCGCTTCGACCGCATGGGCGCATTTGCTTATAGCGAAGAAGAAGGAACCTACGCTGCCAATCACTACAGCGACAGCATTCCGCAGGAGGTGAAACAGGAACGCCTTGACCGTCTCATGACCTTGCAGGAGGAAATTGCCGCCGAATTGTCTGAAGAGAAAATTGGCCGCGTGTGCCGCACCATCATCGACCGAGAAGAAGGCGACTACTACATAGGGCGCACCGAAGCTGACTCGCCTGAAATTGACTGCGAAGTGCTCATCCGCCGCCACAAGGCCCACCCCCTCACGATAGGAGCGTTCTACAACGTACGCATCATCGATGCCGAAGAGTTCGACCTCTACGGAGAAGTGGAAGAATTTTAAGTTTTGGTTTATGAACAACAAAGACTTCATCAGCGCACTCGCTACCCGCACCTCCCTGACCACCAAGGAGACGCAGAAGCTCGCCACCGCGCTCATATCCGGCATGGCCGACACTCTCGACAGCGAAACGTCTTTTTCCGTACAGGGTTTCGGCACTTTCGAGGTGAAGAAAAAGATGGAACGCATCGTGGTCAACCCCAACACCCGCCAGCGCAAGCTTATTCCGCCCAAACTCGTGCTGGCCTTCAAGCCTAGTGTCGTGCTGAAAGAGAAGATAAAGAGCTGAACGTGTTTGCCTTCATGGCAAATTATCAGCAGCAACGTACCCAGCCCCTAACCTCACCCCCGGCTCACCTAGCTCTCGCCAGTATTCCTGTTTCCTGAAGAAAAATAGCCCCTATCCCCTAACACGCTCCTTTATATGAAGAAGAAATTACTCCTGCAAGATATTTCCGACCTCCTGATTCAGCCTGGCCATGCCGGTAAAAAGGATGCCGACAATTTCGTGCGCGCCTTTTTCGACATTGTGGAGCAAGGGTTGCTCGAAGACCAGTTCGTCAAAATCAAGGGACTGGGAACCTTCAAGCTCGTCTCGGTCAGCGACCGGGAAAGCGTAAACATCAACACGGGCGAACGCTTCCAAATCAGCGGCCACACGAAGATTTCCTTCACACCGGACAATGCCATGAAGGAGCTGGTCAACCGGCCCTTCGCTCACTTCGAGGCGGTGGATCTGAGCGAAGACACCGACACGACGGAGTTCGACCTCATTGATCAGGAAATCGCACTGATGGAGCAGGAAGCGCGCACAGAGGAAGCGGAAACTACACCGACCCAGCCGGAGGCGGAAGCAGAAGCCCCTAACTGCCCCCCCGAAGAAAAGGCCGAAGCCACGATTCCTGACGCGCCGGCTGGGGACGAAGAGGCTCCCCAACAGGAGGAAACACCTGCAACCGGACAACCTCAGACCATCGTAACGCCCAAAAGCAATGACGTTTCCACAACAATCTCCACCGACAACATACCGGAGGATTTGACAGAGGAAAAAGTGGAAGAGAAAGAGGAGGAGAAAGAGGAGGGTAAGGGAGAAGAAGAGAACGATGCCGGACAAACCACCACCATCATCGTACCACTCACTGACGACGAACCGGCAGCAGAACTACCGGAAGGGAATGATGCACCGGCAACTGCTGACGACGCAGCGGAAGAAACCGTCCCTGCTCAAAATGCGGAGGATCAAGATGCAGCGGAAGACTCCGACGCTCTCCCTGCCGCCGATGAGGAAATCGGGGTGAGTGCGCCTCGGGCCATCACTCAGACCACTGACTTCACCGCACAACAACCGGCCGACAATTCCCTCACGCCGGCCAACTATACTTATTGCGAAACTCCTCCCAAGCCGCGGTACAAATGGCTGAAAAGGATAGCAGCCTCGGCAGGCATCCTCTTACTCCTTGTACTTTGCTACTTTGCCGGCTACTATCGTCTGCTCTGTCCCTGCCAACTGCCCTGCATCCCCTGGTTTGACGACGAAATGACCGCTGCACAGCCTGCCGCGCAGCCCACGCCGTTGGCAAACGATGCACAAACTAAAGAGCGGCCCGCCGTTCCAGCCGTGCCAACCGCTACAAAACCCGAGCAATCTGCACCAGCCTCAACGCCCGCTGCACAGCCTGCCGCGCAACCGCAGGATAGAGAAAAAGCCCAACCGGAAGCCGACAGCCCGAAGCCGATACAAGCATCTCCCTCAACCCAGCTTCCTACCCAACAGCAAAGTAAGACCAGGGAAAAGCAGGCCACGACGCAACAGCCGGCCAAGTCTGAGGAAGCCGGGCAGGATGCCAAGCCGCGTTACCACACGGTACGCAAAGGCGAGAACCTCACGCAGATTTCACGCCGCTACTACGGTTCGGACAGCTACGTACAGAAAATCATACGGAAAAACCACCTTTCCGATGCCAATAACATCATTCCCGGCACACGCCTCCTGCTGCCGTAAGCTTTAAGGCGCAACCGGCACCGAAACACGCGGACAGGTTCAGTTCCGCTGTTCCGATGCCGGTTGCGCATTCTGTATCACCACGCCCCATTCCTCAAAGCACCACGCCGTATTCATGCTTCAACTCGTCCATCACGAAAGTTGTTTCGAGCGAACCCAGATGTTCGATAGTACCCAGCACGTTCAGGACAAATTGCTGGTAATACTTCATGTCGGGCGCATGGATTTCGAGCAAGTAGTCGTAGGGACCGGAAATGTTGTAGCAGGCTGTCACCTCCGGAATGCCGGCAATGGTCTCGGCAAACTGCAAAGCGATGTCGCGGCTCAGGCGGCTCATCTTCACAGAACAGAAACACACAAAGCCCCGGTTCAGTTTTTCGGCATCAAGCACAGCCACATATCTGGCTATTACGCCCTCGCGCTCCAACCGCTTGACACGCTCAAATACCGGAGTGGTACTCAGATTGACGCGAGCTGCCAGTTCTTTCGTTGTCAACCGCGCATTTTGCTGTAGTTCCCGCAAAATCTGCAGGTCAATAGGGTCTAAATTCGTCATTTGCCAGTTCTTAATCGTTTTCGTTCTTCCAATGTTGATTGACTGGAAGAAAAAAATTCTGTTTCGCCGGATTTTGCCGGACATTTATTACTCATCATTCTTTACCAATGCGCAAATTTAGGAGTTTATTCCTAAATAAAACAAATACTTGGATATTTATTCTTCATATCCTACCTTTGCAGACAGAAACAAACATTACAAACCAACTAAAAGCTAACGAATATGTCAGACCGCAAACTCCATTTTGAAACACTCCAAGTACATGTAGGACAAGAGCAACCCGATCCCGCAACTGACGCTCGTGCCGTTCCTATCTACCAGACCACTTCATACGTTTTCCGCAATTCGCAGCACGCCGCCGACCGCTTCGGATTGCGCGATGCCGGTAACATCTACGGCCGTCTGACCAACTCCACGCAGGCTGTGCTGGAGGATCGCGTGGCAGCTCTCGAAGGCGGCGTGGCCGCTTTGGCCGTGGCCAGCGGTGCGGCTGCCGTAACCTACGCCTTGCAAAACATCCTGCTCCACGGCGACCACGTCATTGCCGCCGACAACCTGTACGGTGGCTCGTTCAACCTCATCACGCACACCCTTTCCACGCAGGACATATCCAACACCATTGTCAACGTCAACAACCTTGAAGCCTTGGAGGCCGCCTTCCGACCCAACACCAAGGCCGTTTACGTAGAAACCTTCGGCAACCCCAATTCCGACGTGACGAACCTGGAGGCCGTGGCTGAAGTGGCCCATAGCCATGGCGTGCCCTTGATTGTGGACAACACCTTCGCTACTCCCTTCCTGCTGCGTCCGTTGGAACATGGTGCCGACGTGGTGGTACATTCCGCCACCAAGTTCATCGGCGGCCACGGCAGCAGTCTGGGCGGCATCATCGTGGACGGCGGTTCGTTCGACTGGAAAGCCTATCCAGACAAATTCCCCACGCTGGCCAAGCCCGACCCGTCCTACCATGGCGCAGTATTCGCCGACGTGGCTGGTCCGGCAGCCTTCGTCACCCGCATCCGTGCCGTCATCCTGCGCGACACCGGTGCCACGCTCTCCCCGTTCAACGCCTTCATCCTGCTGCAAGGACTGGAAACACTCTCGCTGCGTGTGGAACGTCATGTGGAAAACGCGCTCCGCGTGGTCGACTACCTGGCGCAGCATCCCAAGGTGGAGCGGGTGAACCATCCTGCCCTACCCTCCCATCCGGACCACGCCCTGTACGAACGCTATTTCCCACAAGGGGCCGGCTCCATCTTCACTTTTGAAATCAAGGGCGGACAGGAAGAGGCATGGCGCTTTATCGATGCCTTACAGATCTTCTCGTTGCTGGCCAACGTGGCGGACGTAAAGAGCCTCGTCATCCATCCCTACACCACGACTCACTCGCAGATGAGCCCCGAGGAGCTGGCCGAACAGCACATCACACCTTCCACCGTGAGGTTGAGCATCGGCATCGAGCACATTGACGACATTCTGGCCGATTTGGAGCAAGCCTTCGACAAAATCTGAATCCGCCGTTTGCTCCACGCTGCAACCTGATAGCATATTCCGATTGCATCAGGCGGCAACCTTCGGGCTACAAGAACCATGCAACCCAAAGAAAATCCCCCATCGCATGACAACTAAACTGAACCCAACTGAACCAACCGCAGCCTCTCCCGTCGGGAGGGGCTGCGTTTTGCCGCTCCGCCATGCTCTGCTCCTGTCGGGCGGTGTAGACAGTGCCGTCGCACTCCACCTGCTCTGCGAACAAGGCATCCGTCCCGACCTTTTCTATATCCAGATAGGCCAACAGGGAGCTGAAACCACGTGTACCGCCGAAGAGGACTGGGAGATGGTCACCCTCACGGCGCGCCGCTACGGTCTCCGGCTGGAAAAGGTGGACTTGCAGCAGGCTTACCACGAGCGCGTAACGGCCTACGCTGTCGACCGTATTCGCCGGGGACTCACCCCGAACCCCGACGTGATGTGCAACCGCCTCATCAAGTTCGGGGCTTTTGAGGAAGTGGCCGGCCATGCCTACGACCGCATTGCCACGGGGCACTATGCCCAAATCATCAACACCCCCGACGGCGAACGCTGGTTGGGTCCATCGCCCGACAAGGTGAAGGACCAGTCGGACTTCCTGTCGCAACTGACCGGCGCACAGCTGCGCAAGCTCTGCCTGCCTCTGGGGCGGTTGCTCAAAAAGGAGGTAAGGGCATTGGCCGCCGAATGGCATCTACCCTCCGCACACCGGCGCGACAGCCAGGGCATCTGCTTCTTGGGAAAGATTGACTATACCCGCTATCTCAGCGGCCTGCTGGGCGAACGGACGGGCGAAGTGGTGGAGAAGGAAACGGGCAAGGTCATCGGCCTGCACCATGGCCACTGGTTCTACACCATCGGCCAGCGCAAGGGACTCGGACTGGGCGGCGGCCCCTGGTTCGTGGCCGATAAGGACGTGGCGGCCAACAGGGTGTACGTGACGCACGGCCAGTGCACCGGCGGCATTTACGGACAGGAGTTTACACTCATTGACTTCCATTTCATCACAGGGAACCCCTGGACCAGACTACTGGAATACGCCACTAAAGAAGAAAACGTGGAAGTGCTGTTCAAAATTCGCCACACAGAAGAGCCGCAGCGCGGCGTGGCGCGTTTCGCCCCTGACAGGCGCGTTGAAATCACTGCCACCAAGCCGGTACAGGGCATTGCGCCGGGACAGTTCGGCGTGCTCTACACCGCCGATGGCCGGATATGTGCCGGCAGCGGTGAAATCAGAACGCCCTAAGGAGGTCTTTCGGAAGAATCTGCACCGCTACTGAGACTCCCTCACTCATCTCAATGGACTGTACCTTTCGCGCCAATCAATAAGCGGCATCGCCGCTCGAAGGTGGCGGGAAAGGCATGTCGGGCGGCAAGGGAAGCGTGTCGATTGAAGGCGGCGGAAGTTGGCTGTCGGCATTGACACGCGAAGAAATGATGCCGGCAGGCGGCGCATCGGAAGTGGAGGTGGCACCCGCCGGTGTTCCTTCGGCCGGAGCAGAGGAAAAGTCTTCATCTTCCGGGTTTTGGAAACGGGCATACTCACCACGAAAAGTGAGCAACACATTGCCTACAGCACCATTACGATGCTTGGCTATGATGATTTCAGCCTTTCCGCGCAAATCGCGACCGGCTTCGTCCTGAAAGATTTTGTAGTATTCAGGTCGATGGATAAACAACACCATGTCGGCATCTTGCTCAATGGCACCGGACTCACGCAGGTCGGAAAGCTGGGGGCGTTTGTCGCTGCCCTCCCGGTTTTCCACGCCACGGTTGAGCTGTGAAAGAGCCAGGATGGGTATGTTGAGTTCCTTGGCCAACCCTTTGAGTGAACGGGAGATGGTAGACACCTCTTCCTGACGGCTGCCAAACGACATGCCGGAAGCATTCATCAGCTGAAGGTAGTCAATCATGATCACCCTGACTCCGTGCTCCCGCACCAAACGGCGGGCCTTGGTACGGAGTTCAAAAACGGAGAGCGAAGGGGTGTCGTCGACGTACAAAGGGGCACCGATGAGCTGATTGATGCGTTGGTCGAGCTGTCTCCACTCATAGGGCTTAAGTTGGCCGCTTTTGAGCGTTTCACCCTTGATTTCGCACACGTTGACAATCAGACGGTTCACTAACTGGACATTGGACATTTCAAGCGAGAAGAGAGCCACGGGCAACTGCTGGCCAACGGCAATATTCTTCGCCATACTGAGTGCGAAAGCCGTTTTACCCATGGCCGGACGCGCAGCCAAAATAACGAGGTCAGAGTTTTGCCAACCGGAAGTGATTTTATCCAAACCGTGAAAGCCGGATGCGATACCACTCATGCCATCTGCACGCGCAGCGGCCTTTTGCAGCATTTCGTAGGCCTCACTGATGACAGGATCGATTTGGGTGTAATCTTTCTTGAGGTTCGTCTGTGAAAGTTCAAAAAGCTCTCCCTCGGCCTGCTGCATGAGTTCGTCAACATCCTGCGTAGGGTCGAATGCCTTGGTCTGGATGTGGCTGGTGTAAGTAATGAGTTGGCGCGCGGTGGACTTTTGGGCGATGATGCGTGCATGATACTCTATGTGGGCCGAGGAAGCCACCTGTCCGCTGAGCTGGGCGATATAATACGGTCCGCCCACCTCATCGAGCTTGCCCATATTGCTGAGTTGCTCGGTAACGGTGAGAATGTCAACCGGCTTTTCCTCCAAATTCAGTCGGCGGATGGCCTCATAGATGGTGCGGTGGCGTGGGTCATAAAAACTTTCCGGCCGCAGGATTTCGCTCACTTGGTAGTAAGCATCCTTTTCAATCATGAGCGCACCGAGCACGGCTTGTTCAAAGTCGACTGCCTGCGGTTGCACGTGGGCATAATCGTCGGGGAATGGGCCGCGTGGCTTCAACTTGCCGGGACGGGCATTTGAGGATGTATTGGGAGAAGATGGCATCTTTTTTATGAGATAATGTAAAATGTTGAATGTATAATGAGGGCTACGCCGTTCATTATTCATTGCCTTCACCTTGTGGAAAGGCAACCCATATCGGGCTTTTGCTTGCGCGGCCGCCCCAGGCGGTCAAAGGGATAAGTGGATGCCGTGATTTCGGCATTGGCGGTTCCGACGGCTTTAGACCGAGCGTCGAGTTCAAAACTGAAAACAAGGCGGTCAAGGTCGGGAGCTGGAGTAAAGTTCTTTTCGCGAATGAAAACGGTGTCGCCGGGAGCAGCCGTATCATCGTCAACATCCCAAAGGCAATCTACCAACCGCTGGTCCGTTTCCTCGGTGGGAGGCGTGTTGATCAGACAATTAAAGAAGGCATAATTGAAGGCATCGTCGGGATTGTCCTTATTTTGGCTACCCATGATTTCATCGTTTTGGTAACCCGTTACAATGCAGTTGGCCAACTGAAGCGAATGAATGGGCAGGCGGATAGAACCGTCGTAGTTGGCAAAGTCGAGAGCGACACCGCTGCCACCGGTGAAAACATAAAAGCGAGCAATGGTGGTATGTACTAAGGTTATGTCGCCACCGCGAATGTGCAAACAATCGGCACCGGCATTGGTAATCTGACTGTTTCCCACATACACCTGAGCCATGCGAATATCCAAGCCGTGGCCGGTGGTATTGTGGACAACAGAATTTTCCATGACCAGCTTGGTGCGCGACACGTCGGAGGAGTCGACGCGCACACCAAAGGAGCCGCTGTGAATGTCGGCATAACTGAAATAATTGTCGTACGAATCACCGGCAAGCACCACGCCTCCCCACTGTCCGGGAATGCGGTCGTAGGGTTGGTTGGTAAACATATTACCCATGCGGTCGCCGCGCAACATCACAGGTTGGTCGAGCGTACCCATTATCTGCAACGAACCATGAACGACAAGGCGGGCCTGCGGATGGAAATACAGCCGGGTGCCGGCTTCAAGCACCAAGGTTTGGCCGGCCTCGACGACCAAGCTGTCCATGATGCGATAGGGACGTGGCGAACGGAACACCGTCGGTTCGCTCACGCGGTGGCCCGTTAGGATAACAACGGTCTGCCCCGACGCAGTGAGCACCACTTCCTGTTGTACGCCGGCCTCAGTGGTAAACAGCAACTTGTCCTCAACGGCCACGGGGAGGTCGCTATCGACCTCGGGGATGTTGGCCATGAGAAAAACCACCAGACTGTCGTGAGAGCCTATTTCAAAATCTGTTGCTTCGCCACCCACCAAAGGAGTACCGTCGACATTGACCTTAAAGGGCGATGCGGCCCCGGAGGCCAAACGGATTTGCGGTATACGCAGAGCCTTGGAAGCGTGGTTGTATACCGTGAAACTGTAAGTGCTGGTGGGCGTTCCGCTGATGATGGTATCGAAATCAACGGTATCTGTACTGAAAGTCAGGACATCGTTTGGGGAAAGGGTGTAGTCCTCATCTTTCAGACAGGATGCGAACAGCCCGGCTGCACAAAGCAAAAGAAAAAGAAAGGTGTGCCTCGGGGACATGGTGGTAATGTAATTTTAATGTACAATGTATAATGAAGTCTACAACCGACATACAGGACGATGCAGAACCGCCGCCATCATCGGCGTTAGCCCTCATTATAGGGGTGTTCTATAAATTAGGCCGAGCTGGATGCTG
>OBLI01002608.1_pt1 | contig 15009 bp, 11 predicted proteins | sample 1519701 | NCBI WGS metagenome assembly OBLI01 (sample SAMEA3663005, study PRJEB22513) | pig gut metagenome | biome: pig gut; feature: pig-associated habitat; material: faeces | place: France | collected 2012 | reverse complement strand
ATCGACAGGGAACAATCGCTTGGGGCAAAATCTACAAAAACAATTTCTCCGAGTTTGAAAAAAGAGGACACGGCAGGTTCTGTGTCTTTTGAGAAATAGCAGTGCTTGATTATTCAGGTGTCTAAACCGCCTGTTTTGCCATCGTAAACCGCCGTTTTTTTTTCGTAAACCGCCGTTTTTCGATTGCTAAACCGCCGTTTTCTGATTGCTAAACCGCTGTTTTCCGATTGCTAAACCGTCTGTTTTGTTATCGAAAATAGAATTAGCGTCAATTTGACTTAAACTTAAACCAAATTATTTTGGAAATATGCTTGTCTTAATAGTTTTTTTTGTTACTTTTGCAGCCGTTTTTAAGTAATAGCAACCAAAATTATTATAGCAATGAAAAAGCTTTTTTTAGCATTATTGATTTCTGTATTCTCAATTAGCTCTAACGCACAGGTTTATGTTGGTGGTGGCCTTGGCTTCAGCTCTGTTAAGGACGCGCATCTTCATAATGAAGATGGAGACACAAAGACAACATTTTCTCTTGTTCCGGAGATTGGTTACCAGTTGGACGAGCAGATTGCCGTAGGTGTAACACTTGGATATTCCCACTCAAAGTATGGTGATGTCAAGGGTGATGCTTTTGCAATTGAGCCATACGCACGCTATTCTTTTGCAACGCTTGGTACAGTAGACCTCTTCCTTGAGGGGTGTGTTGGTTTTGTCCATATCATAAATTCCACCAAGTCGTGGACGGGCAATTTTTATCATCACGAGAGGGAGAATTCCTTCTACGTTGGCTTTCGTCCAGGTTTCAAGGTAAACCTCAACCAGAGGTTTGCCCTCATCTCACGAGTTGGTTGGTTGGGCTGGAAGACTACCAGGCCCGATGATGACTTCTACACGGGCTCTTCCGAGTTCGGTCTGAACCTTGATGCAACAGTAATCCAGTTTGGTGTTAACTACACATTCTAAAGAACAGTTCTATTACATACACTGTTTTCAATATGGCCGTATCATTACTCCACGTGGAGTTCGATACGGCCTTTCTATATGTTCCGTCTGCTGATAGCTCGTTACAATATCTCATGCCTTGACCATATACCTACAACAAGGATTTTATTCTTCTGTTGGCAGGCAGTTGTGTTGCTGTCTGTACTGTTGTGGTGTTGTGGCTGCAAAGCGTTTGAATGTCTTGTTGAAGTAAGAGCAATCGTTGAAGCCAATCTTTACGGCTATATTTTTCACAGGCTCATCGGTAGTTACAAGGAGCAGCTCTGCTGCCTCCATTTTTTTTCTGGTAATGAATGCAACGGGTGTCTCACCAGTTGTTTTCCTGAATGTTCTGATGAAGTGGTCTTTCGACATGCAGGCCATGTCGGCAAGCTGTGGTATGCTTATATCCTCGCCTACGTTTGCTCGTATGTATTGTATGACGTTTCTCATCCGGGTATCGCTTACGGGCGTCCGCTCGCGTGCATTGCTGAGAAAGCGCGATAGCAGCAGATAGATGATGCCGCGAGACTCTACCTTGTCGCAGAAAGGGCGTCTGACATTCAGACCGAAGTTGCTCACGAGAGTCTTGTGGTTGTCGTAGCCAGAGGGGTTGGACATGGGTAGCTTGAGCAAGGGGTTGATGTCGGCAAGGCGTTTGATGATTTCTCCGTCGTAGCTTGCTGCCTCTACCTCAACGGGAAATTCCCAGTCGGCAAGGATGCCCTGACCATCGGGGTTGTTCTCGTATATATGGATGTAATAGTGTGCGAAAAATCCGTCGCAGACATAGCTGTGGGTAGTAAATGCAGGTATGAGGTAGAGATGACCAGGTGTGAGAGTATATGTGCCTGTTGGCAACTCTATACTTGCCGAGCCTTCTGTTACGAGATATAATCTGGCGAATGGGCTGCGTATGTTCTTCCAGTTCCAGTCGCCATAGTGCTGGGCATAGCCTACGTTGAGGGTGTATAGCTGTAGTTTGTCGATAGGATAGTTCATGTTTTTTTTGAGGGGTTCTAGGAGTTCTAGGTATTCTAGGAGTTCTAGGTATTCTAGGTATTCTATGGGTTCTATGGGTTCGAGGATTCGAGGGGTGCACCTCCTTCGCTACCTTTAATTCCGAGCAGGTCGCGCAGGCTGTTGAAGTCTTTCTTAAGGATGAAGCCGAGTCCCTGAGTATTGAGGCTGTTTCGTGTAAAATATCTGTCGTTCGACTGGTTGTATACTCTGACGGCAAGGTTGCCGTTTGGCAACAGCAGGTATCTGATGTCGAAGTCGCCAATAAAACTCGTTGTGGCATTGGGGTTGTCCCTGTAGCCGAACTCTCCGTTTATGAGCAGCCTGTTGTTGAGCAGTCGTCCGCTGAGCAGTCCCTCGTACTCTGCGTTGTTCCAGCCCTCGTCGCCAGTTGAGATGTTTGCTCCAAAATTCCAGTTAGAGTTGTTGATAATGGTTCCGAGTAAGGAGTTTATCTGCTGGCTTACCTGTCCGCTGAGTATGCTCTGCATGGCGAGTGAAGTCTGGCTTTGCCCAGTTCCTCCAGTAGCAGAATTGTTGTTGCCCTGTGAGTAGAAGCGTCCGACGGCCAGGAGGTAGAGAACTTGCTGGTTCATTTCCTCCTCGCTGTTAATGAGGCTGTAAATCATCTGCTTGGCATCGCTGCTCACTGTAGGCAAGTCGAGTCCAAACTCCACTTTTGGAGCGTTTGGGGTACCACTGATGTTCATGAGGCAGTTCACCTTTATGTTGTTGCTGGTGAACGACCGTCCGAGCTGCAGATCAGAGAGGCTTACGGAGTTGAGGGGATACATAGCCTTGAGGTTGAGCGTCGCATCGTAAGGGTTTCCGCCGAATGCTATGGTTCCTCCAGAGAGGAACTGGAACTCCTTATGCAAGGCGTTCTGAATAGTTAGCTTGTATACTCCTCCCTCGACAAGGTAGTTGCCGAAAAGGTCGAAGTTGCCTTTGTTATAATATGTAGCCCTTATCACTCCCGAGCCGTTGAGGTCGATATAGTCGCCGCTGGTCTGGTCCATTATCAGACGTAGCGTTGCTGAAGGCTGCGTGTGGATGAGGAAGTTGATATGTATGTCAGATGGTATGTCGGCAGGCTTGGCATCAGTGTCAATGGGTGTATTGCCTACAGATGCGGCAATGGAGTCGCGGTCCTTCCATGTTATGAATTCCTGCGACTTTATAGCATCGGGGCTTGCAACATTGTATGTCACTATTGAGCCTTGGTTGGGTGTTATGTCAATATCCATGACGACAAGACCGCTACGTCCCCTGATGCTGCACAGACCAGTGCCGTAGGCTGTGCCATAGAAGGAGCTGCCGTCTGAGCCGTCGAAGTCGTAGACGAGGAGATTGTTGGTGCGAACGTTTATGTCGTATGTCAGTCTGGAGAGGTGCTGATGGTTGAGCGAGCCCGTAATGATGCCCGTATTGCCGTAGCGGTCAGTTATGGTGTCACCGACAAACCTTATCTCGCCAGGCAAGAGCAGCAGGGAGTCGTTGGTGAGGGTATATTCGGTATTAAGACTGCTGATGTGTACCTTCCCATCCACACGGGCACGCCCGGTCAGCTCTATTGCGTTGAGTGGTCCCCATAGGCGCAGGTTGCCGTTGGCTGAAAGGTCGCAACGGTCCATGAAGCTTCCGCAGAAGCTCTCCATGAATTCTCCTCTGGTGTTGTTGGCCACTATGTCGAGATCTATATAGTTCTTCCTTGGCGATACATATCCGTTTATTATAGTATTGCGGTTGTCCTCATCGGTTGCCTTGGCTGCAATGTCTATCTGCCCTTCGCCGTTGTTCCATTCCACATCAGCAAGTAGTGTACCCATGCGTCCATTCTCGAAAGTGAAGCCGTCGACCTGAAGTTTGGCTGCTGCTGCAGGTTTGCCAAATAGAGCCGTTGCGTACGCCTTGCCCGATGCCTTGCCGCCGAAGTCTACGGAATGGAAATTCACAAGGTTAAGGATATAGGCCACATCTACCTTGTTAAGGTCAATGAGGAGCGAGTCGGTATGGTTGTCTGTAGCCCTTCCGTTTATGCGTATGTGTTGGTCAGCGTGTGCTATTGAGAAATTGTCTACAGCAAGCTGTTTGTTGCTATAAGTAATGGTGGCTCTGCCAATGTTCCATGTTGTATCGGCAAGATGAATTTCCGATGGCAGTATGTCAACTATTGCCTGTGCCTTGCCAGAAATCGCTGTTGCAAATCTTGTATTAGCGTTGAGCAGTCCCTTCAGTCGCATGGAGCTATTGTTGTCGAATGCGAAATTGGTCTGCATGTTGTCGTCTGCCGCTGCGAGACGTATAGAATAGTCAGCCCCGTGTCTCTTGCTTAGCACCTTGTGTGCCTTCACCTCAGCCTTGAGGGTATCTGCTGGAGTGGTTATGAAGAGAGAGGCATCCGTCCATTGGTTTCCGTCGTAGCTGAACGATGGGAGAGTGGCTGCCAAGGTAAGGTGTTGTGAGCGTGAGTCCATGTTGCCGTAGAGTGACAGCGGGGAGTGTAGCGTTAGTGGTATGCCAAGCAGATGTCGGAGAGGTTCCGTGTCCCTGACCTGTGCCGTAATCTCCACGCGGCTGTCCCTGGCAGCAGCCTGTCTAATAGGAGTGAACTGCTGAATGCTTGGCAATTTGCTGGCGATGATGTTGCATAAGTGATGTGACAGAGACTGGAAATCGAAGTCGCCCTTCACCTTCAAGTAGGCAAAATCCGACTCCAAGGCAAGTATACGCCTGCCTTCGGCCTTGCGTGCTGAAAGATTTACGTTACTGATGGTATAGACATCGGTGTTGCCGTTGTCATCGGTCGTTGACATGGCAAAACGTTCCATGGATATTGTTCCCAGGGCATTGGCCGGGGAGTCGCCTGTTGCATTGGCTGTGACAGTTGCTGAGAAGTCTGCCTCTCCCCACCTGTCGGTAAGCTTGAGAGCAGACGGGCGCAGATGGTGGATGTTGGCGATGATGTCGGCCTTGGCAAGCGTACGGCTCAGGGTGCCTGAGACATCAAAGCTGGCGTTAGGGTCATCGCAGGCCAATGTTCCGGAAAAGGTACCCTGTCGGTATTGTCCGTCGAGACTTATGCCTCTGTAGCAGTACTTGTTGTAATCGAACTTGCTGACGAGTCCCTTTGCTGTTATAGACTCTTTTCCACGGGCTATGCAGCCATTGCCCTTGACGTTGGCTGACACTTTTCCGAAATGCTCGTCAGTCAATATCTCCAAGAGATTAATATCCTCCGCATCAAGCTCGAATGACATATTATCGCCATTGAGTCCTGCCCTTAGGTTGGCATCGCCTATGTCCGATGAAACCTTACCGCTTAGCGACATCTGCCTCTTGGCTCCTCCTGCCGTGCCGCTGATGCTTAGTGTCCCGACTTTAGCGGCAAGCTGTCTTGTCTTATCGTCAGAAGATATTGATGCTGCTATATCTGACAATATTGATGACGTAGCCGTAAGTTGCTCTAATACAATGTGCCACGCCGGATTTCTAAAGCCTTTCGTCAGAGCTCCGGTGAGGCTCATCCTGGCATCACCATCGGTAGTTGATAGCGAGAAATTTTCCAATGACATACTGGTGCTCGTACCATAGAGACGTGCCTTTAACTGTAGCTTGCGGTCAAGGGATGACAGCTGCTGTAGCAAGGGCGAGAAGTCGCTTGGGCTTATGATGGTGTTGGAGATAGCAAGACGATATTGTAGTGATGGCAACATCAGACGGCCTTTATCGAAGGAGTAGGTAGCCGATAACTCGTCTGTTTGTATGTTGGTTCCAGGCATAATAAGCTGCAGTTTGTCCACATGAGCGGCCGAGCGGTTGGCAGCCAGTTTCATCTTGAAATCGTCTAAGCGCAGTCCGCTGCTCTCCTTGAAAGCGAGTTTCTTGATGTTGATGTTCAGCGAGTCGTCTGTAAGCTTGTTCACAACTATATGGGCACTAATGTCCCCAAGGCTAAGATGTCGGAGTGATGTGAGTTTGTAGTCGTGGCTGTCGAGCTGGTCGTATCGTAGCTTGCCATGCCTTACGACAAGTGAGCCAATCTCTATGTCGAGAGGCTTATGCGATGTGGTGTCCTTGGATGCGAGGGCATCAAGAACAAACTGGATGTTCAGCGGTTGTCCTGCGCTGTCCCTATATAAATATGTGTCCATGCCGAACACTTGTGCCGAGGACACCGCCACGCGTCCGTTGGCAAGGTCGGTAAGCGATATCTTTGCTGCAAGACGAGTAGCCTGGAACATCTTCTTGCCGCGCAGGTCGTCAATACGTACACCGTCAATGATTATGCGGTTGAGAAATCCAACGTCGACCCTGGAGATACTGACGTTAGTGTGCAGCTTTGCGGCAATCACGCCTGCTATTTCCTTGCCGATGAATGTCTGGACGGCAGGAATGTTGGTCAGTGTGATAACCGCAATATATATGGCCACCAACGTCCATATAATGATGTTTATGATTGTTTTTAGTCTTTTCATTTGTAAAGGCCGTCTTGCAAAACCGATGCTTTCGGTCGTTAGATGTTGCAAATTTAATAAAAATCCTCGTTGTAGCGTAACAATCAATGGGCTTTTTCGCTTTGTTCTACGTTTTTTTGTTTAAATTTGCAGCGTATTTAGCAGTAAGCATCAAATATATTCGTTATTATTAGTTATGATAAATCTTATTGAGACACACAAGGGATTGGACATTCAGCTTGCTGGCAAGGCCTCGGAGAAAAAGACCAAGCTGGGAGTGGTATCCGATTATGCTCTTGTTCCCGATGACTTCACGGGTATTGTACCGAAGGTGGTTGTCAAGGAAGGCGACCACGTGCTGGCTGGCGACCCGCTGTTTGTGAACAAGAACTTCCCTGAAGTGAGGTTTGCCTCACCTGTGAGTGGAATTGTAGAAGCTGTCGTCCGTGGCGACAGACGCAAAGTTTTGTGCGTAAAGGTAAAGGCTGACGACAGTCAGGAATACCGTGACTTTGGCTCCAAGAACGTTGATAGTCTTGATGGCAATGGCGTAAGAAGCCTGCTGCTTGAGGCAGGACTCTTCGGCTACATCAACCAGCTCCCGTATGCTGTATCAACAACCCCCGACACTACGCCCAAGGCCATCTTTGTCTCTGCATTCAGGGACATGCCTCTTGCTGGCGACTTCGACTTTGAGGTGAAGGGACAAGAGGCAGATTTCCAGACTGGTATCACGGCATTGTCCAAAATCGCCCAGGTGAACGTAGGTATTGGCAGCAAGAGCCAGAACGAGACGCTGAGAAACCTTAAGGATGCAACCGTTACTGCATGGCAGGGACCATGTCCGGCAGCTAACGTAGGAGTTCACGTCAACCATCTGTGCCCGGTAAACAAGGGCGAGGTTGTATGGACTGTCGACCCTGTGGCAGTAATCTTCATTGGCCGACTTCTCAATACTGGCAAGGTAGACCTGCGTCGTACCATAGCCGTTGCTGGTAGCGAGGTCGTTGAGTCGCATTATGTGGATGCCCTTGTGGGTACACCTCTGAAAGCCATACTCGAAGGAAACGTCCACGAAGGTGCTGTTAGAATAATCAACGGAAATCCGCTCACTGGGCGCAAGGACAGCCTCGACGGCTATCTCGGAGCGCACACCTCGGAGGTAACTGTCATCCCCGAGGGTGATGATGCTGACGAGATGCTCGGATGGATAATGCCACGCCTTGGCCACTTCTCTGCCAACAGGAGCTACTTCTCATGGCTTCTTGGCAAGCGCGACTATAAGCTCGACGCAAGGGTGAAGGGCGGCAAGCGCAACATGATAATGAGCGGCGAGTACGACAAGGTGCTGCCGATGGACATCTATGGCGAGTATCTCATAAAAGCCATCATAGCAGGCGACATCGACAAGCAGGAGCAGCTCGGTATCTACGAGGTGGCACCAGAGGACTTTGCCGTTGCTGAGTTCGTAGACTCGTCGAAACTCGAGTTGCAGAGTCTCGTCCGAAAGGGCCTTGATACGCTCAGAAAAGAAAACATGTGACAAGTGAACAGTAGTTTAAAGTAATTATTTAACATCAGATATCTAATATGTCATTACGCAAATATCTCGACAAAGTAAAACCAAACTTCGAAGAGGGCGGCAAGCTTCATGCCTTCCGTAGTGTCTTCGATGGTTTCGAGACTTTTCTGTATGTACCGAATGACACGGCAAAGACAGGAGCGCACATCCATGACGCCATCGACTCCAAGCGCATCATGAGCATGGTGGTGATAGCCCTGCTGCCAGCGTTGCTTTTTGGTATGTACAATGTAGGTTATCAGAACTATGCCTGCGCCAACGCTACTGCTACAGCATCGGCCATAGATATGTTCTTATATGGAGCACTTGCCGTGTTGCCCAAGATACTCGTCAGCTACATCGTCGGTCTGGCCATTGAGTTCGCATGGGCACAATGGAAAGGCGAGGAGATACAGGAAGGCTACCTTGTATCGGGCGTCATCATCCCGATGATAGTCCCTGTAGGCTGCCCTCTGTGGATGCTTGCCATAGCCGTAGCCTTTGCTGTCGTCATTGGCAAGGAGATTTTCGGTGGTACCGGCATGAACATCTTCAATGTTGCCCTTGTAGCGCGTGCGTTCCTCTTCTTCTCTTATCCCACCAAGATGAGCGGCGACACCGTATGGGTTGCCCAGGACACCATATTCGGCCTTGGCAATGCTATTCCTGACGGAGTGACGAGTGCAACACCGCTTGGACAGCTTGCTGCTGGAACCGACGTTACGGCATCACTGCAGGATATGGTGATAGGTCTTATTCCCGGCAGTATCGGTGAGACCAGCGTTATAGCAATCGCCATCGGAGCCGCCATCCTCTTGTGGACCGGCATTGCAAGCTGGAGAACAATGTTCAGCGTCATCGTTGGTGGTGCAGCCATGGCATGGATATTCCAGCTTACAGGTCAGACACCTATTCAATGGTATGAGCATCTTGTGCTGGGTGGCTTTGCCTTTGGTGCGGTATTTATGGCTACCGACCCTGTGACGAGCGCACGCACGGAGACCGGCAAGTACATTTATGGTCTGCTCATCGGAGCCTTGGCCGTTATCATACGTGTCATGAACCCTGGCTTCCCTGAGGGCATGATGCTCGCCATACTCTTCGGAAACATGATGGCACCGCTGATTGACCACTTCGTAGTAGAGGCCAACATCAGGAAGAGAATGAATCGTATCAAACAATAACGGGTTTATACCATTGAATTCTATTAAAATTATATTTCAGAAGAGAATATGGAAGAAAAGAAACAGGGGCTGAATACCAACTCCAATACATACATTATTATATATAGTGCCATTCTCGTGGTCATCGTGGCTTTCCTTCTGGCTTTCATCTATTCGGCGTTGAAGCCCCAGCAAGATGTCAATGTTGCTCTGGACAAGAAGAAGCAGATATTGGCCGCACTCAACTTCCGCAACCTCGACAACGATGAGGCGACGGCACTTTACAGCGATGTTGTTGTTGCAGACATGATAGTCGATACCGATGCCAATGTTGTTGAAAACGGAGAGAAGGGCGGAGAGAAGGCAGGCTTCAAGCTTAACAGTGCCGACTACAAGGAAGGGCGTCTGGCGGTATACGACTGCATGGTAGACGGCCAGCGGAAATATGTCATACCGGTTTATGGTATGGGACTCTGGGGAGCCATATGGGGATATGTCGCACTCGATGCCGACAAGAATACCATTTATGGAGCTTACTTCAACCACGATAGCGAGACGGCGGGCCTTGGTGCAGAAATCAAGGACAGCAAGGCATGGCAGGACCAGTTCAAGGGTAAGAAGCTGTTCTCTGCTGACGGCAACGCTATAGCAATAGCCGTGAAGAAGAAGAGTGACGTCAAGAACCCCGACTCGGAGTGTGATGCCGTTACCGGTGCCACGCTGACATCCGACGGTGTGAGCCTGATGCTTCAGGACTGCTTTGGCAAGTATGTAACATTTTTAAAGAAATAACCATTTCAAAATAAGCTATGCAACTGTTTTCAAAAGAGAATAAGGAGGTATTTACCAATCCCCTCAACCTCGACCATCCAATATTGGTGCAGGTGCTCGGCATCTGTTCGGCTCTTGCCGTGACGTCGCAGCTCAAGCCTGCCATCGTCATGGGACTTGCCGTGACGGTGATAACGGCTTTTGCCAATGTCATTATCTCCATCATACGCAACACCATTCCTACACGTATACGTATCGTCGTGCAGCTCGTTGTCGTGGCTGCGCTCGTAACCATTGTCAGCCAGGTGCTCAAGGCCTTCGCCTACGATGTGAGCGTAGAGCTGTCTGTCTACGTAGGACTCATCATCACCAACTGTATTCTTATGGGTCGCCTGGAGGCTTTCGCCATGACCAACCGTCCATGGCCAAGCTTCATCGATGGTGTGAGCAACGGACTGGGCTACGCCATGATACTGGTTATTGTCGGTGGTGTGCGTGAGTTCTTCGGCAGAGGATCTCTGCTCGGCTTCAAGCTGCTGCCCGACAGCCTCTACGACCTCGGCTACATAGACAACGGCATGATGACAATGCCTGCCATGGCACTCATACTGCTGGGCTGTGTCATCTGGGTACACCGTGCATACTTCTATAAGGAAAAGTAACAACAAGGAACAGAACAGATTGGAGCTAACGCTCATAAATCCTTTAACATACAGATAATATGGATCATACAATCAGCCTATTTTTCAGGTCCATCTTCGTGGACAACATGATATTCGCATTCTTCCTCGGCATGTGCTCGTTTCTTGCTGTGTCGAAGAATGTCAAGACCTCGCTGGGACTTGGACTTGCCGTGACATTCGTGCTCGTGGTGACCGTTCCTGTCGACTACCTTCTGCAAACCAAGATTCTTGGCCCCGACTGTCTCGTAGAGGGCGTAGACCTGTCATATCTCAGCTTCATACTCTTCATTGCCGTCATAGCCGGTATGGTACAGCTTGTTGAGATGATTGTCGAGAGATATTCACCATCGCTCTATGCAGCCCTTGGCATCTTCCTGCCGCTTATCGCCGTGAACTGCGCCATCATGGGCGCGTCGCTCTTCATGCAGCAGCGCATAGGCCTCGACCCCGCCAACACCCAGTATATCGGAAGCGTATGGGATGCCTTCGTCTTTGCGCTCGGTAGCGGTTTCGGCTGGACACTTGCCATCATTGCCATGGGTGCCATCCGCGAGAAAATGGCATACAGCGATGTGCCTAAACCATTGCAGGGACTCGGCATCACTTTTATTACAGTAGGACTCATGGCCATGGCCATGATGTGTTTCTCAGGTCTTAAAATCTAACATCACACAACAATGCTACAATTCATATTGACAAGTATAGGAGTGTTTCTCGTAACGATATTGCTCCTCGTGATAATTCTGCTCGTAGCCAAGAAATACCTTTCGCCAAGCGGCAATGTAAACATTGTTGTCAATGGCGACCGTACGCTTTCTGTCGGACAGGGTAGCAGCCTTATGACTACGCTCAACGAGAATGGTATCTATCTGCCATCTGCCTGTGGCGGCAAGGCATCGTGCGGACAATGCAAGGTGCAGGTGCTCGAAGGTGGCGGAGAGATACTCGACTCAGAGAAGCCGCATTTCACAAGAAAAGAGATTAAGGACAACTGGAGACTCGGATGCCAGTGCAAGGTGAAGGGTGACATGAAGATACGCGTGCCGGAGAGCGTGCTCGGAGTAAAGGAGTACGAGTGTACGGTGATATCCAACAAGAATGTCGCAACATTCATCAAGGAGTTCAAGGTGCAGTTGCCTAAGGGCGCACACATGGACTTCCTGCCAGGCTCTTATGCCCAGATAAAGATACCTACGTTCAGCATCGACTACGACAAGGACATCGACAAGAGCCTTATCGGTGACGAGTACCTGCCGGCATGGCAGAAATTCGGCCTGTTCCCACTTAAGTGCGTGAATACAGAGCCTACCATCAGGGCTTACTCCATGGCCAACTATCCTGCCGAGGGCGACGTCTTCATGCTTACCGTGCGTATAGCCACACCTCCATTCAAGGCCGACCGCTCAGGATTTATGGATGTTAATCCGGGTATAGCATCGTCATACATCTTCACCCTCAAGCCTGGCGACAAGGTTATCATGAGCGGTCCTTATGGTGACTTCCATCCCAACTTCGACTCCAAGCGTGAGATGATATGGGTAGGTGGTGGTGCCGGTATGGCTCCTCTGCGCGCTCAGATTATGCACATGACGAAGACTCTGCACACCACCGACCGTGAGATGCACTATTTCTATGGTGCCCGCGCACTCAACGAGGTGTTCTATCTCGACGACTTCCTCGGACTGGAGAAGGAGTTCTCCAACTTCCATTTCCATCTTGCGCTCGACCGTCCTGATCCTGCTGCCGACGCTGCTGGAGTAAAATACACAGCAGGCTTCGTTCATCAGGTCATGTTCAATACATACCTCAAAGACCATGAGGCACCAGAGGATATTGAATACTACATGTGTGGTCCTGGCCCAATGTCGAAGGCCGTTGTGGCCATGCTCGACTCTCTGGGTGTTGAGCCGGAGTCCATTAAGTATGACAACTTCGGAGGATAATCCTTTACCCACCAGTAATACAAATAGCCCCCTGTCCATTTATTGTTGGCAGGGGGCTTGTATGATTAATGTTGTTGTGTCGGGTGTAGAGTTTTCTGGTAATTGTCGAACCCTCCTTAATAATGTAAGGGCCATTGCATAAAGAGATATTATCACTTGCCATTCCGTCCATCGTCACCAATATCACGGTGCCGTTGCTTGGTCTTGTCGATGTTGCCATAGTCGGCCACATGGGCGATGCCTCGTATATTGGAGCCATAGCCGTTGGCACAATGATGATGAATGTCATCTGCTGGCTGTTCGGTTTCCTGCGAATGGGGACAAGTGGCATGACATCGCAGGCTTACGGACGCGGGGACAGCAAGGAGGCTGCAACTATTCTCTTCCAGGCTATAGCTCTTGGAGCTGCTATAGGCATTTTGTTTGTGTTGTTCCAGCCATTGTTGCTCAGGCTGTTCCTGTTTTTCATGCGTCCGTCTGACGAAATACGCGCCTTTGCGTCAGTCTATTTTCATGTTTGCGTATTTGGATTGCCGGCAGCACTGGTGATGTACGGGCTTACGGGATGGTTCATAGGCATGCAGGACACACGTACTCCAATGACGGTTTCCATATTCCAGAACATCGTAAATATCATGACCAGCCTGTTGCTTGTCTATGTTTTCGGGATGAAGGTCGAGGGTGTTGCCCTTGGTACTCTTACAGCACAATATTCCGGTTTGCTTCTGGCATTATACATCCTGAGGCGAAAGTACGCTTCCCACTATCAGCTGCTATTCTCACAGTTTACTCTCAAGCCGGGTGATTATTCGTCCTTTAGTTACAAGCATACATTGAACCGCTTTTTCCGTGTCAACAGGGACATTTTCCTGCGCACGCTGTTCCTTGTTGCTGTCAATGCCGCTTTCACGTCTGTAGGGTCACGTCAGGGCGATGTGATATTGGCAGTCAACACCTTGCTGTTTCAGTTTTTCACGCTCTACTCGTATATCATGGATGGTTTCGCCTATGCGGGCGAGGCTATATGCGGAAAATACTACGGGGCAGGCAACATGCCATCCTTCCATGCCTGCATACGCAGGCTGTTTGCATGGGGTGTCATAATGACCGTCGTCTATACTGCCGCCTACTATTTTGGAGCCAACGACATCCTGCACGTCCTATCCAACGAGCAGACCGTTATCGAGGCTTCGGAACCTTATCTGCTATGGGTGGCCTTGATACCTGTTGCTGGCATGGGGGCTTTTATATGGGATGGCGTCTTTATTGGCATAACGGACAGCCGCGGAATGTTGCTGTCGTGTTTTGTTGCGGCGATTGTCTTTGCCATAATGCTATCCTTGTTCTTCACCACCATGGGCAACCACGCATTATGGTTGGCCCTTTTGTCCTACCTTCTCGCAAGAGGAGTAATGCAGACAATGTTGTTCTGGAGGGCTGCTGAGGTCTGAGCCCTTAGACCTCAGACCTTAGTCCTTTGACCTTAGTCCTTAGTCCTTAGTCCTTTGACCCTCATCCCTCATACTCCGTCGTGTCCTCTATGCCGGCATAGGCAAGGGCCTCTTTTCTTTCCACGCAAGTTCCGCATTTGCCACAATGTTTCTCGCCACCCTTGTAGCAGCTCCATGTCTCGGCATAGTCTATGCCCAGCTTCTTGCCAATCCTTGCTATGTCGCCTTTAGTAATATTAGTATATGGGGCAACGACCCTCACCCCAACGTATGTTCCGGCATTGGTTGCGCTGTCCATGGCAGAGATAAACTCTGGTCGGCAGTCGGGGTAAATGGTATGGTCGCCGCCATGGTTGGCAATAAGGAGTTTTGTCAGGTTGCGGCTTTCGGCCACGCCTGCTGCCACGGCAAGCATGATGCCATTGCGGAAAGGCACGACCGTCGACTTCATGTTCTCGGCCGCATAATGTCCCTCGGGGATGGCATCGGCCCCCTCCAGTAGCGAGCTGCGGAAATACTTGTGCATGAAGTCAAGCGGTATGGTTATATGCTCTATGCCAAGCCGTTTGCAATGCATCTCGGCGTATGGTATTTCGCGTGCGTTATGGTTGCTGCCGTAGTCGAATGATATGGCGAGCGCAATCTCGTCCCTGCGGTCGTAGAGCAGAGTTGTGGAGTCCATGCCTCCGCTGACAATAATTACAGAATCTTTCATGTTGTTAGTGTTTTATATTTTCTTTCATCCGATAATGGTTATCCGAACAGGTATCTTAGAGCCTCTTCCACCTTGCGCACCGGATGCAGGGTTATATTATATTTCTTGGTGTTCAGCCCCTGGACGTTAAGGGCAGGAATAATCATATCCTTGAAGCCAAGCTTCTCGGCCTCGGCAATGCGCTGTGCTATCCTGCTCACGGGACGCACCTCACCGCTCAGTCCCACTTCGCCGGCCATGCACCATCCCGTCTCTATCGCCGTGTCT
>OBLI01002607.1_pt1 | contig 15014 bp, 14 predicted proteins | sample 1519701 | NCBI WGS metagenome assembly OBLI01 (sample SAMEA3663005, study PRJEB22513) | pig gut metagenome | biome: pig gut; feature: pig-associated habitat; material: faeces | place: France | collected 2012 | reverse complement strand
TTAACAACCTCGAGAGAGATTTGAATGGAGCGGTCAAAGAAGTGGCCGATGATATAGGTATAAAAACAAACAATCCTACACCACAGCCGGGAATTACTCCGCCTCCATTAAATAATGCCACACCAAACTATAACAACAGCGGAGCTGTTCCACCATATGCTGGCGGTGCTACACCACCTCCATATAACAACAACTTCGCATACAATAACAACGGATTTGGTAACAATATACCGCCAGTCCGCAGAGGAGGAATTATGTTAAAAACAGATAGAAGCCTTTTGGTTTATATTTTACTTTCAATCGTAACTTGTGGAATTTATTCTTATTATTTCATTTACAAACTTGCGCAGGATTTAAATATTGCATGTGATGGAGATGGAGAGACTACTTCCGGTCTTCTTATGTTCATCGTTTTATCACTTGTAACTTGTGGAATCTACTCATGGATTTGGTTCTACAAGGTTGGAAACCGTCTTGCTTCAAATGCTCCAAGATATGGCATGAACTTTACAGAGAACGGTACAACAGTATTACTTTGGATGCTTTTCGGTTCAATGCTTTGTGGAATCGGACCATTCATCGCTATGAACATCATTATCAAGAACACAAACAGCATTTGCGCAGCTTACAATAACTACAACGCAGCAAACGCTTAATTGATATAATAATCAATAAAAAAGAACTTCTCTATGTGGCAAGAGAAGTTCTTTTTTTTTATGCAAAATATGAGTTAAGGTCCGCAACTATTTTTTCTTCAAATTCACAAGCTTCTTTTTCGTCCTTTGCACTTACTGAAATGTAAAGCTTAAGTTTTGGCTCTGTTCCTGAAGGACGTACTACAACTGAAGAGTCGCCTTCAAGATAGAATTTAAGTACATTTGATTTTGGAAGACCGTCAATTCCTGTATTGTAATCGAGACATCTCTCCACCTTCTTAGCACCGATTACTTCAAGTCCCTCTCTGAATTTCTTCATGATATCCTGCATCTTGTCAAATCCTGATGCTCCCTCAAATTCAAATGAGTGAAGTGTATTCATGCTGTAACCATACGTGCTGTATAATTCATCTAACTTCTCAAGCAAGCTGATTCCTTTTGTCTTGTAGTAAGCAAACATCTCGCAGATTAAGAACGCTCCATCTACTGCATCCTTATCTCTTACATATGAACCACTGAGATATCCATAGCTTTCCTCAAAACCGAAGATATATGAATCTGCATGACCTGCCTTCTCGAGACATCCAATATGTTCTCCGATAAACTTAAATCCTGTAAGTACATTGACTGTTGAAACACCATAGTGCTCAGCAATTCTCTGTCCCAAATCAGTAGTAACGATAGTCTTCACCATTACAGGGTTTGCAGGCATTGTCTTGTTCTCAATTCTTCTCGAACAGATGTAGTCAAGAAGGAGGCATCCTGTCTGGTTTCCTGAAAGAAGTACATACTCTCCGTTTTTGTCCTTTACTGCTATTCCAACACGGTCACAGTCAGGGTCTGTTGCAAGAAGAAGGTCTGCATTGTTCTTCTTTGCATATTCCATTCCAAGTGCCATTGCCTCTTTAATCTCTGGATTAGGATATGGACATGTAGGGAAATTCCCATCTGGCAGCTTCTGTTCCTCTACAAGAGTGATATTTGTAAATCCACTTTCTTTTAAAGCTCTTGTAACAGGCTTAAGTCCGGTACCATTGAGTGGCGAGTATACAATAGCTACATTTTTATCTATTTCATCTGCATCACCAAGTAATGACTGTTTCTTAACTTCCTCAGTGAAATCTGTATATATCTGCTCATCAATATATGAGATTTTGCCTTCATCCAAAAGCGTCTTGAAATCTCCACGCTTTACGTCTGCAAACAAATCAATTTTCTCAATTTCTGCAAGAATAACCTCTGCTGCCTTTGTTGTAATCTGACATCCGTCAGCACCATATACCTTATATCCATTATACTTTGAAGGGTTGTGAGATGCAGTAACCATAATACCTGCTGCACACTCTAATGCACGTACTGCATATGACAGACAAGGTGTTGGCATAAGCTCTGTATAGATGTATACCTTTATTCCGTTTGTTGCAAATACACCTGCTGCAATCTGCGCAAATAAATCTGATTTAATTCTTGAGTCATAGCTTACTGCAATACTTCTTTTACCTTCTTCGAAATTGTTTACTACATAATTGGCAAGTCCCTGAGAAGCCTTTGCAACAGTGTAGATATTCATTCTGTTTGTACCTGCACCGATTACACCTCTAAGTCCACCTGTACCAAATTCAAGATTGTATATATCTGCTCATCAATATATGAGATTTTGCCTTCATCCAAAAGCGTCTTCTATCTTGGCTTCGTCAGAAGCAATTGCCTCAAGCTCAGCCTTTACATCTGCATCTTCTGTTGCCTTCTCGCACCATAATTTGTACTGTTCCATAATTTCTGTTTTCATAATCTCTATTTGATAACTGTTGAAGCAATCATCTCAAGCTGACCAATCATATCTATTTCTCCAAATCCATTTGGTACTATCATGTTGTCACCCTTGTTAACCGGCTGACCATTTATAATTCCATTTCCCTCTGTGATAGTAATATTCAAAAATGGATACTTCTGTTCAAACTTTGCCTCTCCATCTAATTCCATCTTGAATACACTGTAATAATTGCAACTATAAAGTGATACAAGCTCATTCTTTACACTCATTCCCTCTGTCTTTATCACGCTGTCGTGGGCAGGTGCTGCCGGTACAGTTATAACATCCTTGCTCTGCTTTACATGAAGCTCTCTTGGCTTACCATTTGAAAGTCTGTCATAATCATATACACGATATGTAATATCACTGTTCTGCTGTGTTTCTAAAATCAGTAATCCACCTTTAATAGCATGAACTGTTCCCGGGTCAATCTGGATAAAATCACCCTTCTTAACCGGAATCTCTCGGATAAATTCAGACCATCTTCCCTGATCTATCATTTCATTCAATTCGTCCTTAGTCTTGGCATTGTGTCCTATCACAAGTGATGCATCATCAGGACAATCAAGCACATACCAGCACTCTGTCTTTCCAAATGAACCATTCTCATTTACTTTGGCATAGGCATCATCAGGATGAACCTGAATGCTTAAGTCATCCTTTGCATCAATGATTATGATAAGAAGTGGGAATCTGTCATAGTCGAGATTACCAAATATTTCCGGATGCTCATTCCACAGCTGCGACAGGTTCATTCCTTTGAAATTACCGTATTTAACACTTCCGTCACCATTTGGATGTGCTGATATTCCCCAGCATTCTCCCAAATCATCACCCTGATAATTATATCCAAACTGCTCTCTTAACCTGCTTCCGCCCCAGATATTGTGTGTACATACCGGCTCTAAAAATATAATCTCTTTGTTTGTATTGTTACATGACAAATTCATTCCATTTTCCTTCCATAACTTTCTTATACCAAAATATACATTTCATCATCCATCTATACAGTATATATAAATTTAAAACGACGGTCAATTATATAGTGCTATCATTGACTGCCGTTATTTATCAACATAATACTTACTCAAAATATATATTTCAGGCTAATCTCATCTAAGAGATATGTATGAAAAGTCATAATTCCTGCACCCTCCACCATAGTACGTCCGGCTGCTTTTTCTCCACACTTGCCCATACATTCACAGGCCTGGCGTACTGCTTCAAACGCATCATCTTCTGCGGATAATTTTCCCAAATATCCTCCTATCATGGCACTCGACATACAGCCTGCACCAGTTATATGTGTAAGCATAGGAGTTCCCGCCTCCACGTATGCGCATTTTACTCCATCAGAAATTATATCTGTCCTGCCCGATGCGACAACTATGCATCCAATCATTTTTACAAGCTGCATCACTATCTCTTCATCGCTTAATTCTTCTTCATTTAATTTTTCATCGTATATATCATATGATATCTCTTCTGACGAATTGGCATCAACTCCGATGGTAGTGTTTGAGTCGTAGAAAATTGCTTTTATCTCTGACATATTTCCTCTGATACATGTCGGTGCTGCAATATCAATAAGCTCCCAGAACATCTGACGCCGAAAGTCTATTCCACCTGCACCTACAGGGTCAATCACTATGGGCTTATTTGTCTTATCCGCAGCTTCCATTGCAATCTTCATCGCCTCGAAATCTTCCGTTGCTCCAAGATTAAGCACCAGTGCCGATGCACTCTGTGCCACCTGCGCTACCTCGCATGGATGATGTGCCATAACCGGAGCTGCGCCAATTGCATGAAGCACATTGGCGCAGTCGTTTACAGTTATTATATTTGTTATACAATGTATGGTTGGTTTTTTATTTGCTAGCTCCATTAACTGTCTCCATTTTATTTATGCTATATCCAATCTCAAGCTGCTGCTTCAGATAGTCGAGAGCACCTGATTTTTTCATAGCCAAAGTAAGAACCATGGCTATTATTGTTCCTCCACATGTACTAATCATGAAAGGTACAACAAATGTAAATAGGGCTGCTGCTGTATTACCCATCACAAATACTGCTACAGGGTATGAGAGCATGCCACCAATGATTCCTGTTCCAAATACTTCTCCAACATATGCAAAAGGTAGCTTCTTGCCATATTTATACAGTAATCCCGCAAGAAGAGCTCCACACATACTTCCCGGGAAAGCAAGCGGACTTCCAAGTGCAAGCAGGTTTCTGATAAGACTGGCTACAAAAGCTGAAAGTACTGCATACCCCGGACCTAAGAAAATCGCACCAAGTATATTTACCAAATGCTGAATTGGTGCACATTTTGCTCCAAATATTGGGAATGAAAACATTGAACCCACTACTGCTATTGCTGCAAAAAAAGCAGCAAGTACTAATTTCTTTAAATTTAACTTTTTCATTTTTCCTCTTTCCGCCTCTTTGCAGATTGATTAATTTTACTTAATCAAATAACCGTGATTCATTGGACCACTTCCTTTGCCAAGGTCAAGCATATCTCCTAGAGCTCCTGAAATATACTCTTTTGCTTTTGAAACAGCATCAGAAAGTGAATATCCCTTTGCCAGATTAGACGCAATTGCACTTGATAATGTGCATCCTGTTCCATGAGTATTTGGATTATCAATCCTTTCTCCATGAAACCAGAATAATCTGCCTGCGCTAAAAAGTACATCATTGGCATCGCTTACACAATGTCCACCCTTTACAAGTACTGCGCATCCATATTCACTGTTAAGCATACCTGCGGCACGCTCCATATCGTTTTCACTTTCAATCTTTATGCCTGTAAGCATCTCAGCTTCCGGAATATTAGGTGTTATCACCGTTGCAAGAGGCAATAATTTTTCTTTGAGTTTTCTGATTGCCGACGCTCTCATTAGTTCCGATCCACTTGTCGCAATCATAACAGGGTCTACCACAATATTGTCCGCCTGATAAAATGATAGTCTCTCTGCGACTACATCTATAAGCTCTAGCGATGGTATCATTCCTGTCTTTACCGCATCCGGATAGATATCAGTAAAAATACAATCCAGCTGTGATTTTAAAAACTCTTCATTCACCTCCAATATATCTTTCACGCCGATAGTATTTTGTGCAGTTAAGGCTGTGATGGCACTCATGGCGTACACTCCATTTGCCATCATGGTCTTGATATCTGCCTGAATACCGGCGCCTCCACTGGAATCACTTCCAGCGATTGTTAATGCTGTTCTCATACATCTCTCCTTGCATTAATTTTGTTAGGCGACAAAAGGTGGTGCCCCCGGTCTGCCGCCATGTATGTTGGCTGTATAGCAACTACTGTTGAATAAAATCTAATAGCATATATAATTTTCTCGCAGCTTCTTTTATATCAGGTTGTGCAAAAATTCCGCTCACAACTGCTGCTCCGGCAATATCTGTCCCCTTTAGCTGACCGATATTTGTGGCATCAATTCCTCCGATTGCAACAACCGGAATCTGCACACTATGGCATATCTCATTAAGAAGCTCCATCGTCATAGGAAGTGCATCTTTTTTGGTCGTACTTCCAAATACTGCTCCACTGCCGAGATAGTCTGCGCCTTGTTCCTGCGCTATTTGAGCCTGCTCTATTGTCTTTGCTGTCGCTCCGACAATCTTGTCAGCTCCGAGTATTTGCCTTGCACTTTTTACAGATGCATCATTTTGTCCCACATGAACTCCATCAGCATCTATCTCCTTTGCAAGCTCAACATCATCGTTGACAATAAAAGGAACTTTATATCTATTACATACACTTTTGATTTCAAGTGCAAGCTCTTTTAGTGCTTCTTTTGATTTATTTTTCTCACGAAGCTGTACTATTGTCGCCCCTCCTGCTATCGCAAGCTCAACCTGATGTGCAAGCGTATCTCCATTTAGCCAGCTGCTGTCTGTAATTGCATATAGTTTTAATTTTTCTCTTTTTATCATATCTATAATATATCTATATACTCTCCTGCCAATGCTTTGTTCATACTTCTTACTGCGCAGAATTTTCCACACATACTACATGTATCGCTGTGATCATCCTCCGGCATACGACTTGCACGAATAGCTTTTGCAGTCTCCGGATCAAGTGCACATTCATACTGCGCATCCCAATCGAGATTTCGTCTCGCATCAGCCATTTTGTCATCTATGTCTCTTGCTCCTGGGATTCCCTTTGCTATATCAGCCGCATGTGCTGCTATCTTTGAAGCAATTATTCCCTGCTTTACATCATCTACATTTGGAAGTGCAAGATGCTCTGCCGGTGTAACATAACATAAAAATGCTGCTCCGTTCATTGCAGCTACTGCTCCACCTATTGCTGATGTGATATGGTCATATCCCGGTGCAATATCTGTAACAAGTGGTCCAAGTACATAAAATGGTGCACCCATACAGATTGTCTGCTGTACCTTCATATTTGCTGCAACCTGATCAAGTGGCACATGTCCCGGTCCTTCCACCATTACCTGTACATTGTGGTCCCACGCTCTCTTGGTAAGCTCTCCAAGACGTACAAGCTCCTCTATCTGACATACATCTGTAGCATCGGCAAGACAACCCGGACGGCATGCGTCTCCAAGTGAGATTGTCACATCATACTGCTCACATATGTCAAGTATTTCGTCGTAATATTCATAAAATGGATTCTCATTTCCTGTCATACTCATCCATGCAAATACAAGACTTCCACCACGGCTTACTATGTTCATTTTTCTCTTATGCTTCTTTATCTGCTCGATTGTCTTCTTAGTAATTCCACAGTGAAGTGTTACAAAATCCACGCCATCCTCAGCATGCAGTCTTACTACATCAATGAAATCCTGGGCTGTAAGTGTTGCCAGGTCTCTCTGATAATGTATTACACTATCATATACCGGCACTGTTCCAATCATGGCAGGGCACTCACTTGTGAGCTTCTGTCTGAATGGCTGTGTATTTCCGTGACTTGAAAGATCCATGATTGCTTCAGCTCCGAGCTCTACTGCGCTCATTACCTTCTGCATCTCTATATCATAGTCCTTGCAATCTCTTGACACGCCAAGATTTACATTAATCTTAGTACGAAGCATGCTTCCCACACCCTCAGGGTCAAGACATGTATGCTTCTTATTTGCACAAATTGCAACCTTTCCCTCTGCAACCAGCTTCATAATTTCCTCGACTGGTCTGTTCTCCTTTTTGGCAACAATCTCCATCTGCGGTGTCACAATTCCCTTGCGTGCCGCATCCATCTGTGTTGTGTACGTATTCATTCGTTCTCTCCTTCGTTCTCGATTCCTTGATACAACAAAAAAGTACCATCGGGGAGCTTGGATAACCGAAGACTGACCGAATGGTACATTAAACACATGCATATGTCCCTACGTTGGCATTATCCAAATCAGGTTATGGGTCTGAACCATTCAGTTCACTCTCAGCCGGCTTCAGCCAGCTCCCCTTTTCTATTTTTACTTGTATATTATATCTTACTTCCTGGAAATTGCAAGGAAAATATCACCACTGCTCCAGAGTAAAATCTCCTGCAATCTCCTGCATCTGCTGATCAGCCTTTGCCATGATATCAGCACAATTTTTAAGCTTATCCTGTATCTCCTGCGTAAACTCCTTATCCTTTTTGTATCGCAACTGATGCTCTGTGCTTGCCCAAAAGTCCATAGCAATCGTTCTAATCTGTATCTCAACAGGCACTTTTCGTGACGCCTCTGCAAAATCAACTTCAACAGTTATAATAACGTGAAGGCTTCTGTAACCATTTTCCTTTGGCTCGCGTATGTAATCCTTGACCTCTATAACCTCGACATCATGCTGTTTTACAAGCATTCGTGCCACATAATATACGTCTTCTATAAACGGACAGACTACTCTGACGCCAGCTATATCATGAATATTGTTGATAAGTGCGCTTACCGTCATAGGCAGCCCCTTTTTCTTCATTTTGTAGATGATACTCTCCCGTGATTTGATTCTGCTTGAAATGGACGATATCGGATTTCTATCGTTGCTGAACTGAAATTCCCCCTTCAAAATATTTAGCTGTGCAGTCACCTTTTCAACTGCCGCTTCATGAATATACATAAGCATCCTGTACTCTCTGTCCATATCGAGCATATCTATCATTTGTGGCAGGAAAGTCTCATCATTTGTATTGCTATATTCAACTACTGTACTTACACTAACTTCTTCTTTCATGCTTCCATTATATACCAATTAACTGTTTATATTAATTAAATAAATATTAATATTTATTAACCTTTTTCTTTAGAAAGCTTTCTGTAGGTTGTCAGCATAAATGTCACAAAACATGTAATCGCTGAAATTGTATCTGCTACCGGCTCAGCAAGAAATACACCTGTGAGCCCAAATCCAATTCTTGGTAAAATAAAAATTAATGGTATAAGTAAAATAAGCTTTCTATAAATTGCAAAGAAAGTAGCTTTTTTCGCTTCCCCCATTGCCACAAAAGTATTTTGTGCACTCATTTGCAAAGACATAATAAAATATGTCGCAAAGAAAACTCTTGTCATAGGTACTGCTGCTTCTATCAGTTCTTTATCCGTATTAAAGATACAAATAAGTGCACCTGGAAACAGCATAATAAAAATCCACATAACCAGTGCATATACTAATGATATTTTCACAAGAAACCTGAAGCATTCTTTTACTCTTCCATATTCTTTTGCTCCATAATTGTAACCTATTACCGGCTGTGCTCCCTGTACAAACCCGGAAAGTGGCATAAATACAATCTGATTGATAGAAGTTGCAACAGTCATTATAGTTACATATAAATCTCCTCCAAAATGCTTAAGACTTGAATTAAAAGCAGCAGAAATAACAGCCTCAGTAATTGTCATAATAAAGTTTGCAAATCCAAGTCCTATTATCTGTGCAGATATTTTTAGATTCAGTACAAGATTTTTTAGCTTTAATCTCAAAGTTCTTTTTTTGCTTAACAGAAAAGAAAATATCCATATCGCAGATGCACTTTGCGACAATACCGTTGCCACAGCTGCACCACGCACCCCGAGATTAAAAACAAAAATAAAAACAGGATCCAGAATAATATTGCATATTGCGCCAATACATACCGTAATCATTCCCATTTTTGCAAAACCCTGAGCATTTAAAAATGGATTCAACCCCAATGTCAGCATTACAGCAACTGAGCCCATCAGATAAATAGTTATGTAAGCCTGCGCATATGGGTATGTCACATCACTTGCACCGAATAAATACAATATCTGTTTTTTGGCGGCCAGACATATTAAAGGAATCACTACTCCTAAAATAACAAGCAGAGTAACACTATTTCCAAGCACAATTTCTGCTTTTCTTTCTTCCTTTTTTCCAAGCAATATAGATGTAAGCGGGCCTCCTCCATTTCCTATTAACAAAGCAAATGCTGAAACAGCCATTGTTATTGGATAACACAATCCAATACCCGTAAGGGCTGTCGTACCGACGCCTGGAAGATGTCCTATATAAATCCTGTCAACCACCGAATATAGCGCGTTAACCATCATGGCTGCAATCATTGGTATTGCAAGGTTTATTATTAATTTGGGAATACTTCCTTTTGAAAAATCTCTCTTCTGCTCACTCATTTCAACACCTCTAATATCTCCGCTTTTCTTGTTCCAATCAAAAGCTCTTCCTTGTAAACATTATATTTTTCTATTTCATGCTCCGACAAAAATAATGCTGCATTTGGTAAAATCGTAAGCTCTGTAACAAACACTACAAGCTCCTGACCATTTGAAAAGGCATCCTCTATAAATTCAAAAGCATTGTTTATATATTTAATAGCAACAGACTCGCTTTCCTCTAGAACTTCTGTCGCTTTCATAAATGAGCTCTTTGCATTATCGAACGCCTCTTTTGGCTCCATCTGCTTTTCGATATTTCTGCCGGCTTCTTCTATGTCATCAAGAAGCTTTTTCCTAACAGCTATTTCCTTTGCCGTATATATTTCAGCCATTACTTCATTCTCAAACCTCATCCTGTGTTCATTTAACAAATCAGTATAAGCCTTATTCTTATCAGGCGCATCCTCCACAAGCATTCTATATTCCTTTAAAAAAGCATACCAGCTGTCAGTCACAAATTTGTTCCTGCTATATATATCAAGCTGGTTTGTAATACCCTTCAACACTAGATTTACCACACTTATACGCTCATCAAATGCTGCATCAAATAAGCGCGCAAATATCTTTGTAGGTGTCTTTCCCTCGAGTATTGCATCAATGCCGTAATCGTCCTCATATTTCCTGTAAAGCTCGAAATATGCTGCCGCATCCTCCGCCACATCATCGTGATGAATAAACTCTTTTACCACCTGCTGCGTAACCGGAATATCAAGGGCAATATATGCATCCATAAGGTTGCTTAAATCCTCCCAGCCTCTTGCTGTAACAAAGGATAATCCATCCACATCAGTCTCTGCCCTGTAAAAATGATTAGGCTTAAGCTCAAGATAACTGAGTATCGCATCGTTGATATGCTGTTGTCTTGCATATTTCTTCCATACATTGTAATCAGCCTCGACGTTCATATATCTTACACGGTCAAGTGTCACCATATCAAAATCACGAACTGATTTGTTGTACTCAGGCGGATTGCCTGCCGCAACAATTATCCATCCCTTTGGCACAGCTTGATTTCCGAAGGTCTTGCACTGAAGGAATTGCAGCATCGTCGGTGCCAATGTCTCAGAAACACAGTTTATCTCATCGATAAAAAGAATACCTTCTTTAAGTCCTGTATCCTTCATCTTCTGATAAACACTCGAAATTATCTCGCTCATTGTATACTCAGTTACAGCATATTTCTGTCCATCATACTCAGCCTCACTAATCATAGGAAGTCCCACTGCTGACTGTCTGGTGTGGTGTGTAATGGTATACGATACAAGAGCGATTTTGCACTCTCTTGCAATCTGTTCCATAATCTGTGTCTTTCCTATACCTGGTGCCCCTATAAGTAAAATTGGACGCTGCCTCATTGCAGGTATCTGATACTCACCCAATTCATCCTTCTTCAAATAGGCTCGTACTGTATTTGTTATTTCAATTTTAGCCTGTTCTATGTTCATAAAAATTCCTCCTGTGTCAGCCTCATACGTATTGCCCATGGTGGCACAGCTGCTTCATCATAATCTTCAAGGTACAAAAATGCGCATTTATATGGTGGTCTCTTTCTAGGATAAATCCCTTTTCCATCTGTGAAATAGATTAGTCCGGACAGATTCTTAAGTTCACCTGTTTCTACAAGATTATTCACATATGAAAACGCAGGTCTGAAATCAGTTCCACCGCCACCAACTACTGTAAACCGGTTCATGAGCGCGTTTATCTCGTATTCATTTTTTACTTCCTCATCCATCTGTACCCTGTCATCACACTGAATAATTCTTACTCTGCTCTTTACAAAAAAGCTGTCTGTTTCAGTAAGAATTCCAAAAGTCTCTTTCAGGAAATTCTCAATTAATTTGCCACTAGTAGAATAGCTTGTATCTACTACTATAACAAACTCCCGTATCTTTTTATTCTCACGGCTCTCAAGCGGCTCAATCAATGGAATATTGCCGTATGTTCTAAGTCCATAATTATAATATCCCAAATCAAATTCATCAGGGTCAGCTTTTATTTCCTCCCTAAGCACCGAGAATTTTTTCAGGAATTCACGATAACTTCTCTTCTGGCGCTGCGACTTAATATTGGCCATGAGTGCGGCTTGGCCGTCACTCTCCTCATCTCCATGCTTCTTCTGTTCCATTGATGTCTGGCGTGAAATCCTGTTCCACTTTTCCTGCACCTCAGATTGCATAGAGGCATTAGAATTCTCCTCCTTCGGCCAGAATCTATGGTCATCTGTGAAGAATTCCTGCGCAACCGCTGATAGCTTTTCCCTATCCATTTTCTCGATAAAATAATAGACCACAACAGCCGAAATTCCTGACAGCTTCTCTATTTCTCCATACATCTGCTGTCTTATCCACGACAATGCCCTTTTCGTACAGGGCTTATCCATATGGTCGATAACGTACTCAACTACGATATCACACGCAATCCCCCACAACTGTCTGTCTCTTTGACCTGCTATCCAAAGATGTGAAAACATACAGTGCAGCATGCTGTGAAGATACACTCGGTCCAGATAATAAGTATTATTTTTAAACACACGGATAAGCTGCTTAGCACTGAAATAAATAACACTTCCATCTGTCGCAAAAGTGGTAATCTCCTCTTTCGGTAGCGGCAAAAGCGCACCGAGCGCAATACTGAAAAATGGAAAATCCAAATACAATTCGCTCTTTATATAATTAATAATATCAATCGACACTTCATTTTCCCATTCGGTCTGTGTCTGTATATGCTTTTTGTTTTTCAATTAAAAATCCTCAAAACTATATCTGCTTTTCGTATCATTCTTAAACAGCTCACTTTTTATCTTAAGCAGATTTACAGAAAGCTCCGCAAGTCCATCTGCTGAAGCCTTTTCTATCATGCTGTTAATATCATCTGCACTAAAACAATTATTATATGCAAGCTTAGTAATATAATGCAGCTGCTTTTCTTTATCCATGTCAGCTCTAAAAATGAGCTTTATAATATCCTCAGTATGTTCTTTTAGAAAAGCCACATACATATTACTATTACTGTTTGTCAAATCATATGGATATACAATCCTGTTGATTGCCATTTTCACCAGATTACCTGTTGGTTCTTCAGCGCATGCCTGCGGAAAACTCCCATCATACTCATCGAATCTGAGAACTCCATCCTGAAAACATTGTCTGATTCTAAATCCTTCACCACTTATATTCAGCTCAAATATATGGGCCGGTCCAATTTCGTCATACACTTCAAAATACTCTGGATAAAACAAAACTGCATCTATCCCCTTCTCCTCGAACTCAACCTCTACGCTCCATGATATCTGGCTGAGTATCTGCTTCAAACAGGTTCTGTCTTTTAGATTACATCTAAGAATTATTCTGGATAAATTAATACAGTTCATGAAAATATCTCCGCCAATTTCTTCAATATTTCCACTGAGTTTTATCTCTTCTAACTTCCTGCAATTATAAAATGCATTCCTTCCGATTTTGGAAATTGTATCAGGAAGCCTGACAAGCTCTACAAATTCTCCCGCCTGAACATGACAATTATCCGGTATATCCTTCTCATCTATATCAACTCGAGAACTTGCAGCAAAGCAATACTCCTCTATTTCTGTAACTGTATATCCATCAATTGTGTCTGGAATATCTACTATTCCATTCTCTCCAAATGCCCTGTAAATCGAAACTGTATTATCTTCTTTGACCTTGTAAAAAAGCATTTTTCCTCCCGAACCGTTTCACTTCAAAAAAGCTTAGTGCCTATCTGGCACTAAGCTCCTTTAATCTGGAAACTAAAGTCATCCTCTCATTAATCGGTAGACTGTCATTATACTCACGAATATAATTACATAAATTCTTTGGACTTAAAATCTTGTATCCCAACTCTTCATCCTGTTTAAGTGCCTGATTATTGTCAGTAAGTACAACAATCGCATGGCTGTCAACAAACAAATCTATTCCGACCTTGTCAACAAATGCCTTCTGCTGCGATATATTCGCAGGCGAATCAGCAGTAATAACAAACACACCACTGTTTCCAACTACAATATATCCAAACTCCTTGTATTCATCACCAAGCTTAAAAGATGGATGGTCAATAACTACATATTCCTTTTCATCAAGACCTCTTGTGAGGGTGGTTAATACTCTGTCATCCTTATAATCAGCGAAATAGCTTACAACCTTATCCTCCTGCAACGCTCCCTTATCAGTGACCCTCTTCGTAAAATCCTCATATCTCGGTCTCATATCTACGCCATCTACATGAAGATTGCGGATATAATTTCTAAACTGCTCCTTTGTCGCAATTGATACATCCTTCGCAGGTGCAACAACATCATAAAACAGACTCTGAAGCTCTCCTTTTTCCTTAGTAGTAAACTGACGAACTACTCTTCCACTCTCTCTAATTACTTTTCCGCCCTTATACTTATCAAGAAACTTCATGAACTCCTTGAGACTGTATTCAGAACAGTGCTCATTCATTGAGAAAATCTTGAGCTCAAAGGATTCTTTGTCAACACCATTTACACTTCCCTTTTTAGGTCGAAACACTATAAGACGCAACAATAAATATACTATAATTGCTACAAGCATGAAACCGACTCCACGCTGTACTATTGTATCAAACATAACGCCCTCCTCAATATTTGGTATAATACTTACGAACTAACATACTACATATATTATACCAATATTTATACACTTTTCAAGCCTCCCAAAAGTCCTATGTATTTTTCCATTTCTTCTAACTGCATCTCATCAAGAAGCTTTTCTACATGCTCAATGATTTCTTTTGATTTTTCATCCTTACTGCTCTTTTTGGCTTTTCGTATAATAGTTGATACTGTAGCAAAATCAAAAGAATCCATCGCCTCTTTTATCGACTGTGCGAATG
>OBLI01002605.1_pt1 | contig 15020 bp, 10 predicted proteins | sample 1519701 | NCBI WGS metagenome assembly OBLI01 (sample SAMEA3663005, study PRJEB22513) | pig gut metagenome | biome: pig gut; feature: pig-associated habitat; material: faeces | place: France | collected 2012 | reverse complement strand
TTATCCTGTGCTCAGCGACTATAAGGTAATAAAGGCTGCCAAGGGCGACAAGGATGCAAACAACAACGACACCTATTGGGCAACGTTCAGCAACCAGAACTCTGATGCAACACTCTTAGTTCCTTTAGCACGCAATCTCAATGTTTACAATGCAACCGTAAGCAGTGGAACAATGACATTGAAAAAGCGCACTGACAACCAAGTGGCAAAGGGAGAAGGCGTACTGCTGAAGACCGACGGCGAGTATGTGAATGTGAAGGCAAATGAAACGGATGGTCTGACAGCCGTGGATTATGCTTATAACAACCTCGTGGCAACGCCTGCCAAAGAGAAGACGATAAATGCAGAGACAGGATATAAACTCTATCGCCTCACATATAACAATTCAACAGCTAAGACAGGCCTCGGCTTCTATCTCGGAGTGGTGAAAGATGAGAATGGCACAGTAATCAAAGATGGCTCTCAGCTCAAGGCCACTCCGGGCAAGGCATATCTCAATGTATCTACCGATGCAGCCACAACGCCTACGGCTGCAGCGCCAGCCCGCGGCTTCGTCTTCCCTGGCGATGACGAGACAACTGGCATCGGAGAGATTGTCATCGAGGGTGATGCAGGCATCAGTGGCTCTGCCAATGCCGATGGCCGCATCTACAACCTCCAGGGTCAGCAGGTGACTGCCCCCGTGAAGGGACTCTACATCAAGAACAACAAGAAAGTGGTAATCAAATAAAAGATAGAGACATGAAGAAAAAATATATTAAGCCAGAGATGAAGGTTTATGAAATTGAGTCACAGATGTTGTTGTCTGTGTCGGGAACAGAAGAAGAGCCCGGAGTGAGTTTCGGCGACGGATGTCCCGATGACGAGAATGAAGACATTTGGTAATATAGGATAAGTTTCTATTTCAATAACAGTTGGAGGCTGCAAGCGGCATAGTAAATGCCATTTGCAGCCTTCATTGTGTTTGTAGGGAAATAGCCCCTGATCCCTCTCGTCTCAGAAGAGCGGCGAAAGAAGGCGTGTGATACTCTGCCAGAGGTGAGACATGAAACGGTGCAACTTATGCTTGTGCTCGGTGGGATGGGCCAACAGGTGTGACTGCATCATATCTTCTTCGGCCATACGTCTGAAGAGCACGGCTGTATCATGGTCGTAGATGAAGATATTGGCTTCGAAATTATTCTCAAAACTGCGGAAGTCAATATTGGTAGAACCGCAAGTGGATATGCTATCGTCGGTAACCAATATCTTGCTGTGCAGGAATCCACCATCATACAGGTATACTTTTACTCCCGCACTGAGCACCTCATAGAGATATGTGCGTCCAGCCCACTGCACAAACCGCGAATCAGTGTTGCGTGGCACCACTATTCTCACATCAACACCTCCCATGGCAGCAGTCTTGAGGGCAAAGAGCACGGGTTCATTGGGCAGGAAATAGGGCGTTTCTATATACACATATCTTGTGGCGGAATGGATGATGCGCACCAAGCCCTGCATGATTTCGGGGTAAGGAGTGACGGGACCGCTGGTAACCACCTGCGTCAGGCATAGGTTACTATCAGTGTCATCCAAGGGCGGATAGTACTGTCTGTTGGATATCAGGGTACGGTCAACGAAATACCAGTCTACAAGGAATGCTCTCTGCAATCCATACACACCGCCACCACGGATCTTGACCATGGTGTCGCGCCACTGCTGGTTGCCTATACCCTTCACATATCTTTGCGCTATATTCATGCCACCTATATACCCTACTCTGCCATCGATGACCACCATTTTGCGGTGGTTGCGATAGTTGACCTTGCTGGTGAACGAAGGGAAGCGCACAGCCAAAAACGGACACACCTCTATGCCGTTTTCCCTCATGCGCTCAAAGAAACTGTGGTGCACACTCCAGCATCCCACATCATCATATATAACCCTCACCTCCACTCCATGATGGGCTTTGTCGATGAGGATATCGGCTATGAGCCTGCCAAGAGCGTCATCCTCAAAGGCATACATGTCTATATGTATATGCTTTGTGGCTCTGCCCATCTCTGCCATAAGGTCGAGAAAGAATTCGTGTCCGGTGCGTATCACCTCGAGGCTGTTGTCCTTGAACGGCAAGGCGAAATTCTGATTTACGAAAAGGTCTACGATATTTCTATGTCGGTCGCTGATTTCCAAATTCTGCTGCTCCACAAACTCGAGCATCGAACGCTTGGTCAACTGATTAAGACTACGCTCGCTGACCATGCGCTGCCTGCGGGTGTTAACCCCGAGAAAGAGATATAGCACCACTCCCACCACAGGCACGAAATATATTACCAGAGCCCATGCCATTGTCTTGGCAGGCTGTCTGTTGTCCATGACCACATGTATGATGGTCATTACAACCACTATTTCGTATATGATTACGGCTATGATATATAATGCATGCATGGTCATAACCTCCCTTCTATTATGGTTTGTGTATACCCTCTTTCATCTGCCCACTTGGCGAGCCAATTGGTCTCTGATTATCTGTACATCACGGTGTTTGACAAGCAATGCCCTGACACGCTCGACATCATTGCCCGCATGCCTGAGCTGTGTTTGCAGGTCCTTGAGTTGCTGCTCAACGATGGCGAGCCTGAAATCAGTGATTAGATGCATCACGTTGGTTCGTATGCTATCGACTGTTGGTTTCATCTCGAGACTCTTGCTCAACTGATATTTCTGTATGGCCAACTGAGCAGCGAGACTACTCACCTCATGGTCATGGTGCGACATGAAAAACTGTTCGGCACAGAAGCCCTGCTTGCCACTCTGTGCAACCGCCTCAGCCAGAATGCGGTTATACACATCGAGGTCAAACGATAGTCCGTCTTGTGCCAGGTCATAGTCGATATACTGCGCCACGGTGAGGTCTATGTGGCTTTTGTCTTCGCATTCTACATTCTTGAGAATAACAATGTCACCATACTTGATGATAGCCTGCACAAGCAGACGCTCCACCTCTTTGGTCCTCTCGCTGACGGTATTGAGATTGATTACATTGGCATTGCTGGCTACATTAACAGAGACACCACCGGCAGCATCATCTGCTCCAGCATTTGCACCGACAGAATCCAACGCACCTGCCTGTGCTGCGCTTGTTTGTGCGCCGTTAGCCATGGCTGCCGCTTCAGCCTCGAGCCTCTCCTGTCTTCTCTGGTTGCGCTCGCGCTCCTTCTCTTTCTCTTCCATATCACCACGAATGAACTTATTCATAGATGATATGAGGGTTTCCTCCTTTATGCCCAAGCGATGTGAGCAGTCGTGTAGATATGTGTCGCGGATGATATGGTCAGGAATGACAGATATGCTCCTTACAATGCTCGATATGGCCTCTGAACGCTTGATGGGATCGCTCACGCCATCGAGCATCATGGCTGTCTTGAACTGTATGAAGTCCGTCTGTTTCTCTTCTATAAACTGCCTGAACTCCTCCGATGAGTGTTTCTTGGCGAAACTGTCGGGATCGTCGCCATCAGGAAAGAGTAACACCTTGATATTCATGCCTTCAGACAGTAGCATGTCGGTACCTCTCATGGCAGCATGTATGCCTGCCTCATCACCATCATAGAGTAGCACTATATTGGAGGTGAACCGATGGAGAAGGCGTATCTGATGTATGCTCAGGGCAGTGCCCGAATTGGCCACCACATTCTCTATGCCACACTGGTGCATGGAGATAACATCGGTATATCCCTCCACCATATACACCTTATCTTCCTTCACTATCTGCTTCTTGGCCCAGTAGAGACCATAGAGTTCGTGATCTTTATGGTATATGTCCGACTCTGGCGAGTTGACATATTTCTGCTGCACTCCCTTGGTGCGTGAGTCAAGCAGACGGCCACCAAAGGCACACACTTTGCCACTCACATTAATCCACGGAAAGATTACCCTGCCCGCATAGCGGTCTACAAGCTCGCTGGTGGATTCCTTGCGATAGCACAAGCCCGTCTTTACCAGAAACTCTTCCTGATAACCCTGACGTCTGGCTGTAGACGAGAGGGCACTGCGGTCGGCAAGAGCAAAGCCCAACTTGAATTTCTCTATGATATCATCACGAAAGCCTCTGCTACGCAGATACTGGAGTCCTATGGCCTTGCCGTCGGGATGGGTGTTGATGACTTGCTGGAAATACTGCATGGCCCACTCGTTGACCACAAACATGCTCTCGCGCTCGCTCGCCTCGCGTTTCTCTTCGCCCGTGAGCTCACGCTCCTTTATTTCTATATTATATTTCTTGGCAAGCCATCTGAGGGCTTCGGGATAAGAGACCTGCTCGTGCTCCATGATAAAGTTGACAGCATTGCCTCCTTTGCCGCAAGCAAAACAATGGCATATACCCTTGGAGGGCGACACCATAAACGAGGGCGTCTTATCGTCGTGAAAAGGGCACAGTCCTTTATAGTTTACGCCTGCCTTGCGCAGATGCACAAACTCCGATACCACGTCAACAATATTGACGGCATCCATAATCTTATCTACCGTTGCCCTGTCTATCATTACGTCTTTCGTTGCCCTCTCACATGATCATTATTTCATTGCCCCTTATGCTATATATCACTTGAGATACTTGGCCAATCCACTCTTTATTTTCTTGAGTCCCTTGGCCATACTCTTGGCATTGGTCTTGGCACCTGTGAGCGATGTATGGGTATGGTCGCGCTTGTAATATTTGTCAGCTTTCTCTTTGCTGCCGCATTTCTTGTCGAGATAATCGGCAGTGATATTATGCACGTCTACAAACTCGGTATTGGTCTGCTCAGCCACCTCACGATACCATTTGCCGTAGGTATCATTGCGGCGCTCTATCTTGCCGTCTTTCCATCTGTTGCGCGGAGTGAGCGACACTATTATCGGAGTGGCCCCCTTCTCTCTCACATCCTGAATAAACTTTCTCAGATACCAGCCAAAGGTGTAGACGAGTTCATAACGGCCCGAGTCTTCCATCTTGTATACATGGGTGGAATCAGATGTACCGGGTATCACTCCCCTCATTCTCTGCGTGTCTATGGGACCAATATCATTATGTCCGAACTGCAGCAGCACATAGTCGCCGGGCTGCAATGAGTTATACACCTGATCCCAGCGTCCTTCGTTGAGGTAGGTGCGTGTGGAGCGTCCTGCCTTGGCACAATTGGCTATGGTAATCTTCTTCTCATCAAATATGGTGTTGGCCACAGAACCCCATCCCCACATGCTGTCGGGATCGCGGTCTTCATTTTTTACTGTAGAGTCTCCTGTAATAAACACTACAGGTTTTCCCTTCTCGCGCTTGACGTTTACCACAGGCAACTCCATGTTTACCATCATGGCCTGCAAAGGTTTGAGGGCTGGATGGGTGCAGGCGGCTATACCCTCTGCCGCCGACCTTGCGTTCATCTCTGCACCAAACTTGCTGGTGTGTATCTTGTCTTTATAGAAATGATACGACATCTTCCAGTCGCCATAGTTGTCGAGTTTCTGTCCTGATATCTCATTGAGGTCCACATAGGGCACATCCTGCTCGGCGGCTATCTCCTCAAGCCATTTGCCCTGAGGTTTGCGCACCGTCTTGCCCTGGTCATCTTTGGCATTGCGCGGGGTTAGCGACATGAGTATGGGATTTGCACCCGCCTTTCTGATTTCAGCTATATACTTGCGCATGTATCCGCCATAGGTATATACGGTTTCCTTTACTCCCGTTTCCTTGATGGTCACGCATACCGAGTCGTGACTTGTGCCGCTGAGCACCGACCTCGCCCTGCCGCTGTCTATAGGTCCGCCATCGTTGTGGCCTATGGATATGATCACCCAGTCACCAGGTTTCAATGCTTCGCGTATACTGGGCCATAGCACATTATAGAAAGTACGTGTACTCATGCCTCCCAGGGCCTGGTTTTCCACCGATATCCTATTGGCATCAAAATACTTATGCTCAAAGAAACCCCATCCCCACTGGCCATTGTTGCCATTGCCGAGGGTGCCATTGCGCATGGTGCTGTTGCCTATCATGAAGAGCACGGGATTGTCGCCCTTGCGCGTAGACCCTGGTGCGGGCCTTGCCATAAGGGCTTTGTTGATACTGTCGGGTGTGTTGTCCACCACGTGGTTTACGTCTTCAAGCGGTTTGGCTGTTTGGGCAAAGGTCATCACCGACATTGTCATTGACAGCGCGATAGTAGTAATCAATTTTTCCATTATAATGAGTAGTTTTTCGTTTTCTCCTGCAAAGTTAGGCAAAAGGAGCGACATGACAAAATAATAATTGTATTTTATTGTGCTTACGCTTTGTCCTTTCATGTATTTTTGATATATTTGCACCACTTATCAGATTATTTGCACATCTGATTAAATATATTTGCACGTCTAAACAGCAATTATCAATCCGATATGGACAGCAGCAACACTCACCATAATGTAGTTTCGGCATCGGCACCCGCCCCTGCCTGCCACCCATTGGAGACTGACATAGCCAGTCCACAACGCTTCACATGCCCGTTTCATTACGTACCACATCCACTGTGCCGTATGGCTGCTGACGAGGTGTGCAGATATTTGTCAACACGGAACGAATGGAGCGAGGAACTGGCCAAAGGCAAAATGCTGGGGGTACTGATTGTGGAGTCTCCTGATGGCAGACGGTGGTTTCTGGCTGCTTATTCGGGACTCCTCGATGGTCGCAATGACCATCCTTATTTTGTGCCGCCAGTATTCGATGCTATGCAGCCCAACGGCTATTTCAAGGTGCACGAGGCTGAGATAACAGCCATCAACAGGCTTATAGATTCGCTTCAACAATCGCCTGATTATCTCAATGCCAAAGCCGATAGTGAAAGAATAAGCCGCCAAGGCCAACAGGAGATAGAGGATTACAGAAAACAGATGGCTGCAGCCAAGGCCAGGCGCGACTCTCTACGAACGTCTCTTAGCGTTAATGATGTAAAGGCACGTGAAGAGATGGTTCGTGAAAGCCAATTCATGAAGGCAGAACTGCGGCGCATGAAAGCACGCATAAAAGATCGTCAGAGTGAAGCAGATGCTCTGACAAGGACGTTTGCCGACAGGATTGAACAACTGCGCCACCAGCGGGCCATGCTGTCTGACCATCTGCAGAATTGGCTGTTTGAGCAGTATGACATGCTGGATGCCAACGGTATGAAACGCAACCTCTTATCCATATTTGCCGACACCCCACAGCGTATACCACCAGCAGGGGCAGGCGACTGCTGTGCACCCAAACTGCTGCAATATGCTTATCTCCATAACCTGCATCCTGTATGCATGGCCGAATTCTGGTGGGGGCAGTCGCCACGAAGGGAGATAAGACAACATGGAACCTTCTATCCTGCATGCAGGGGCAAATGTCTACCAATACTGACCCACATGCTGCATGGACTGGATGTGGACCCGTATGAAGTGGAGCACGGCGTGACGCAACCATTGACCGTGGTATATGAAGACAGCGATCTGATAGTGGTGGACAAACCATCGGGGTTAAAATCTGTGCCGGGACGCTCTGACTATCCATCGGTGTTATCGATACTCGCCGCACAACACCCACAACACAAAAGTCTGCGACTCGCCCACCGACTCGACATGGACACATCGGGACTGCTCATCATAGCCAAAAACAAACAAACCTACCTGCACCTGCAACGGCAGTTTGCCGCCCATACCGTGAGAAAACGATATGTGGCACTGCTCTCTGGAGTGTTTAATGGAGTTCCATCGGGCATCATCTCGCTACCACTGATTGCCGACCCTCTTGATCGCCCTTACCAGAAAGTGGATACGGAAAACGGCAAAGAGGCCATAACAGAATATCAGACAATGGGAATACAAGATGGCCATTCCAGAGTGTGCCTATTCCCCAAGACAGGGCGCACACACCAACTGCGCATTCACTGCGCCCACAGCCAAGGACTCGCCATGCCGATACTCGGAGATAGGCTTTATGGCACGCATGAAAACTGGTTGGATGGCACAAATGCAAACAGACTATACTTGCATGCCGAGGCCATCACCTTCATTCATCCAGCCACAGGAAAGGAGATGACCGTAGAACGAAATGCACCATTCTGACCATGCACCATTCTAATCGCTAATTGGCAAGCAGACAATGGCACCAACCAAATCATACTCGCAAAAGAGACCAAAATAAACCCGCAAGAGTCAAAAAGTATCCTTATAATTTGGTGTTTTGACGAAAAAAAGGTACTTTTGCACGATATTACGACATTATTATTATAATAGACTAATCAATAACTAAAAGATTTATATGAGTTTAAGAATTGTTGTGCTTGCCAAGCAAGTACCAGACACAAGAAATGTAGGCAAAGATGCCATGACAGCCGAAGGTACTGTCAACCGCGCAGCTCTGCCCGCCATTTTCAATCCTGAGGACCTTAACGCCCTCGAACAGGCATTGAGACTCAAGGAGCAGAATCCAGGTTCTACAGTTGGTATCCTCACCATGGGCCCTCCACGTGCGGCAGAGATTATCCGCCAAGGCTTGTACCGTGGTGCCGATACAGGATGGTTGCTCACCGACCGTCTCTTTGCCGGTGCCGACACCCTGGCCACCAGTTATGCACTCGCCACAGCCATACAGAAGATTGGTAATGTGGACGTGGTAATAGGCGGACGCCAAGCCATAGATGGCGATACTGCACAGGTGGGACCACAGGTGGCCCAGAAATTGGGTCTCAACCAGGTGACCTACGCTGAAAACATCGAGAAATGCGAAAACGGCAAACTCACTATCCGCCGACTCATTGATGGCGGTGCCGAGACCGTGGAGACTCCACTGCCAGTGGTGGTAACAGTCAACGGAAGCGCCGCTCCATGCCGCCCATGCAATGCCAAACTGGTGATGAAATACAAGCGTGCCACTGCTCCACTGGAGCGCACCGAAGACATGCCATACCAGAATCTTTATGAAGAGAGACCATACCTCACACTTACACAATGGTCGGTGGCCGACGTAGACGGCGACCCAGCACAGTGCGGTCTGAGCGGCTCGCCAACAAAGGTGAAGGCAGTAAAGAATATCGTATTCCAGGCCAAAGAGAGCAAGACCCTCACTGGCAGCGACAACGATATTGAGGATTTGATAAAGGAATTGTTGAACGAGAAAATTATTGGCTGATAATTATGAACAACGTCTTTGTATATTGCGAAATCGAAGGCACTCTCGTGCAGGAGGTTTCTCAGGAACTGTTAACCAAGGGCCGCAAACTGGCCAACGAACTGGGTGTTGAGTTGCACGCCATTGTGGCTGGCACCGATATCAAGGGCAAGGTGGAAGAGCAGATTCTGCCTTACGGCGTAGACAAACTCTTCGTGTTTGACGGAGAAGGGCTCTTCCCATATACCTCAGCCCCACATACCGATATCCTCGTCAACCTGTTTAAGGAGGAAAATCCACAGATTTGCCTCATGGGTGCCACCGTTATCGGTCGCGATCTCGGACCACGCGTTTCTTCTTCCCTTACCAGCGGACTCACAGCCGACTGTACAGAACTGGAGATCGGTCCGTATGAGGATAAGAAAAACAACAAGACATACGATCAACTGCTTTACCAGATACGCCCTGCCTTCGGTGGTAACATCGTGGCTACCATCGTAAACCCCGACCATCGTCCACAGATGGCCACAGTACGCTCTGGCGTGATGCAGAAAGCCCTGTATGAGGGTAACGCAAAGGGTGAGGTGGTTTATCCAGAGGTAGGCAAATATGTATCACCAGAGGCTTTCGTTGTGAAAGTGCTCGACCATCATGTGGAGGCAGCAAAGCACAACCTCAAGGGAGCTCCCATCGTGGTGGCCGGAGGTTATGGCGTGGGGTCAAAGGAAGGTTTCGACCAACTCTTCCAACTGGCCAAAGTGCTACATGGAGAAGTGGGTGGCTCCCGTGCCGCCGTTGACGCTGGATGGATTGACCACGACAGACAGATTGGACAGACCGGTGTGACCGTGCATCCAAAAGTATATATAGCATGCGGTATTAGCGGACAGATCCAGCATATAGCAGGCATGCAGGACTCTGGCATCATCATCTCTGTAAACAGCGATCCCGACGCTCCTATCAACAGCATAGCCGACTATGTGATCGTGGGCACCGTAGAAGAGGTCGTACCGAAATTAATCAAGTATTACAAGCAGAACAACAAGTAAAACATGGCAAACTATTATACAGACCATCCGGAGTTTGAATTCTATCTCAACCATCCGGAAATGAAGAGAATAGTCGAACTCAAAGAGCGCAACTTCGCAGATAAAGACGAGTATGCCGATGCTCCAGTAAACTTCGACGACGCTATCGAGAACTATAAGCGCGTGCTCGAGATTACAGGCGATATTGCCGCCAACATCATCGAACCAAACTCTGAGGATGTAGACCTGGAAGGACCACACCTCGTGGATGGACGCATGGTGTATGCATCAAAAACTTTCGAAAACCTTGATGCCACACGCAAGGCCGGACTTTGGGGCATCTCAATGCCTCGCCGCTATGGCGGTCTCAACATGCCTATCACTCCTTATTCCATGGCTTCGGAGATTGTGTCGGCTGCAGATGCTGGTTTCCAGAATATCTGGTCGCTACAGGATTGCATCGAGACACTCTATGAGTTTGGCGACGAGGAGCAGCGCAAGAAATATATCCCACGCGTTTGCGCCGGAGAGACCATGTCTATGGACTTGACAGAACCAGATGCGGGTAGCGACCTGCAGCGCGTGATGCTCAAGGCCAGCTATGACGAAGAGAACAAATGCTGGAGGCTTAACGGTGTGAAGCGATTCATCACCAATGGCGATTCAGACATACACCTCGTGTTGGCACGCTCGGAAGAGGGCACGCACGACGGACGCGGACTCTCAATGTTTATATATGACAAGCGCGACGGAGGTGTGACCGTAAGACACATTGAGCACAAACTCGGTATACATGGTTCGCCTACCTGCGAACTCGTATACAAGAATGCGAAATGCGAACTCTGCGGCAGTACCCGCATGGGACTCATCAAGTATGTGATGGCACTCATGAACGGCGCACGACTCGGCATTGCCGCACAGTCGGTGGGCGTTAGCCAGGCTGCCTACAACGAGGGTCTCGCCTATGCCAAGGAGCGCCGCCAGTTTGATACTGCCATCATTGACTTCCCCGCAGTATATGACATGCTATCACGCATGAAGGCCAAACTGGATGCCGGACGCGCCATACTCTATCAGACTGCTCGCTATGTGGATATCTACAAGGCTCTTGATGATATTGCACGCGAGCGCAAACTCACTCCAGAGGAGCGCGCCGAGCAGAAGAAGTATACCCGTCTGGCTGATGCTTTCACTCCACTGGCCAAGGGTATGAATTCTGAATATGCCAACCAAAATGCTTACGACGCTATTCAGATACATGGCGGTTCGGGGTTCATCATGGAATACAAGAGCCAGCGTCTCTATCGCGACGCACGCATCTTCTCAATCTATGAGGGTACCACGCAGCTGCAGGTTGTGGCGGCCATCCGCTATATCACCAACGGCACATACCTCTCAATAATGAAGGAGATCATGGAGCGTCCTATCTGCGACTGTGCTGCTCCTATGCGCGAACGCATTGCCAAACTCATTGAACTCTATGAAGATGCGCTCAACTATGTGAAAGAGCAGAACAACCAGGCTCTGCAGGACTTCTTGGCACGTAGACTCTACGAGATGACAGCAGACATCATCATGTCATTGCTGCTGCTCGAAGATGCTACACGTGCTCCTGAACTCTTCAAGAAGAGCATACATGTGTTCGTACGCCATGCTGAGGCAGAATGTACTGCCCACCATGCATATATCAAGGCCATGAAGGCTGAAGACCTCGAAAACTTCAAGGCCTAACACATATATAAAATAGGTAAACACTACAAATTAGGCGGGATATGAGTTATTACATATCCCGCCTAATTGTGTCTTGTATGTCAAAAGCAATATCTTCTCACATCAAGTTTGTTATCTTCTTACCTTGAAAGTCTGGCTTCCGTTGACTGTGTTTACTTTTACAAGATAAACACCGCGAGGCGAACCACTGAGATTGAAGGCCTTGCCCTGCACTCCATTGTCAACCAAACGGCCCTGTATGTCGTATACCTCTGCCGATGTATAGATGCCATTTACAAACATCATGCCACCCTCGCGCCAGTCTATGCTTACCTGCTGGCTTGCTGCATCCGGACGGCATATACCAGCTCCATCGGGGTTATACATCACAGCAGGGCCATTAACCACGCCATAGCCAGTGCTAACCGAAACGCCACCTACAACCACACTACCATCTTCGCTACAGTCGAGAGCATGGGTCAGACTACCGAAAGACTGAGGATACTTGGTGCCGTTCTTGTCGGCGCAAACGATGAAATCATCGAGATATACAAGTTCGTCTTTGTTGGTAAGGCAGAAGAACTTGGCACTGCCATCGGCCAACTGGTAATAGCCATATACATTGCCATTGGCATCAATGCTGTTGGCAATGCCGCCATTGAAGTTGAGGTCTTCTTCTCCTTCATCTCCGCAGTCAAAAATCTGGAGCATGCGGCCATCACGTATAATGGCTGGATTGAAACCACCCGATCCAGACTCGGAGAATCCTGCTATCACCTTGCCGTCATTGCTGATATCCCACACAATAAATTCACGGAAATACACAGAGTCCTTACCTGATTCCACAAAGGCGCCATCCTTATAAATCATAGGGTTTTTATATAATTGGCTGAATACAGTGGTGAGGTCATAAGTGCCTTGCTCATTCCTTGTCCATAGGCATGGAGTAATATGTGACACCTCTGTATCGCCAAACATGGTGGTCTTGTAACCCACGATACAATGCAAATGACCAGCTATATATTTTCCGTCGGGAGTGACTGCCCTACCCTCTTCTATCGGGTCAGAAGTGGCATAATACTCCGAGAAGTTCTCGGGCACTGGCAATTTGTTCCATTCGCCGCCCCATACCTTATACCCAGGATAAGATACAGCCTCAAAGTCAGGGAAATCGGGGTCACGAAATTCCACTCCACCCACTATCATACCATCGTTGGTCACATCATAAGCCGAGCGGCGGTTGTTAATGGGGGCATTGTCAAAGCTCAGATTGTTTGGGTCGTCCTTGCACCAAAGATACACGGCATTTGTCTCCATCTGCGAGTCGTAGCCCACAGCATACTTACCATTGGCAGACACCTTCTGCAATACTCCATAGGTAGGGTTGTCGAAATCATCGGCATCTGTCCAGATGATAGTTGAAAGGTCATAAAACTGATGGTTTTGTGCATAACCAGCGGCTGCCATAGCCGCAAAAGCAGCAACAAGTAGAGTTTTTCTCATAATAAAATCTAATATGTTATTAATGTTTGATAATTATTTCATTACTGAATTGCAAAAGTAATAATTATTTCTAAATTTCTATCATAAAAGTCTAATATTTACCTTTTATTACGTATATTTGCCACATATTAAGGCGATTTTTCGCCATATTTTACATGTAAACAAAAAAAAACTTATCATGCACTACAAATCATTATTACCACAAGTGGTATTATCTGCCATTGCCATGATTTTATCTACAAATATGGCAAAAGCACAAACAGACTATTCACATTATTATGTTAACACACCAGTAAAACTGGAGCAACCAACACTGCCCACGATACCCAACCTAACAGTGAGCATCACCGACTTCGGAGCAAAAGGCGACGGACAAACACTCAACACCGAAGCATTCGAGAAAGCCATTGCACACCTGACAGAAAAGGGAGGTGGCCATCTCACCATTCCTGCAGGCATCTGGCTCACTGGTCCCATAGAACTCAAAAGCAATATCGACTTGCATCTCGAGCGACAAGCCCTTCTCTATTTCTCTCCAGACAAGTCGCTGTATCTGGTGCCCAAGGGCAAATCGTCGAGAGTATATCCAGGCATACGCGCCAACGATGTGCATGACGTGAGCATCACGGGCGAGGGTATCATCGACGGCAACGGAGCACAATGGCGACCAGTGAAGCGCTCAAAGGTGAGCGACACTGAATGGAAGGAGTTCAAGGCTATGGGTGGCATAGAGAAACAAAACGGCTCGCTTTGGTATCCATGGCAAATGAAATCGGGAATCAAGGATATAGCAGCATCTCCCGAGGCACAAGAGAAGATGCGCAACGACCTCATACGCATCGTCAACTGCCAACGACTGTTAATCAAGGGAGTGACAGTGCAGAACTCGCCCAAATTCCATGTACACCCATTCAACAGCACTGATGTGATCATAGACGGCATCACCGTGCGCTGCCCATGGAATGCCCAGAATGGCGATGCCATAGACATCAGCGACTGCCACCGCTGCCTTATTGTAAACAGCACCGTGGATGCCGGCGATGATGGTCTTTGCATGAAGAGCGGAGCTGCCAAACCAACCAACCTGGTGAACGGTTGCCAAGACATTCTCATCGAAGCCAACACCGTGTATCATGCCCATGGAGGATTTGTGATTGGCAGCGAGAGCATCAGCGGCATGAACCGCATTGTGGTGCGCAACTGCCGCTTTGCTGGCACCGATACCGGTTTGCGTTTCAAGAGCGGCATAGGTCGTGGTGGCAAGACATCAGACATATATATTAATGATATCATGATGACAGACATTAAAGACGAGGCCATCATATTCCAATGCGACTATGTAAACAAACCTGCTGGCTCTGCTGCCGAGAAAGAAGTGAAGGCAGAAACAGAAATACCAGAATTTGCCGATATCCACATCAGCAATGTGGTGTGCCGCACTGCCAAACGTGCCATCTCAGCACACGGCATTGCCAACCACCGTTGCGTTTATGGTATCACCATCAACAACTGCACATTCACAGACATGCTCAGCGACAATGATATAGACACAGCCACCACAGAGATAACCATAAAATAGCAGCACATGCCAAAAATGACCTTGCAATAGCATGATCTTGATATGGCAATAAATAAAGATTGCGCAACTC